>ERZ773267.1862-NODE-1862-length-11202-cov-88.859334_pt1 | contig 11202 bp, 10 predicted proteins | sample MGYA00511959_ERZ773267 | MGnify/ENA primary metagenome ERZ773267 (study PRJEB29015, sample SAMEA2738165) | human oral metagenome | biome: human oral; feature: human-associated habitat; material: saliva | place: China | collected 2240 ... | reverse complement strand
GCGGTTCGGCGGCGAATAAATTGATTCGCGGAAACCCAAAAACGTCGGCTTTACAACCAGCGCAAAGCGTACCAAATCCTGTTGGCTCAAAAGTGGCGATGACGAGCTGAATGATTGCTAAAATCCCAAAAGCTAGCCCGCTCCATAGTCCGACATTGATGAGTTTGTGTTTTTCTGATTTTGACAATTCGCTGTAAATTAAACCAGCGGATAATCCGACGGTGAGTAAGAATAATAGCGATAATGAATATAACGCGGTGCGCAGGTGTGCTTCTGCGAAAAATATGCCGACGACAATGGCGATAAAAATTGCCAAAAATCCGCCGATTAGCCATCGGTTTTTCAACAATTCTTGGCGTTTTTTAAGTATTAATGGCAAGGAAAATAATAGTAAACTTACGGCAGCGATTTGGTATAATCCTATGCGTAAAGATGAAAAATCCAGAATCGATAAGCCGACACTGGGATGTAAAGCAAAGCCGCCGCCAAAAATAACAATAGGCAATAGCCAGAATCGAACGTCGTTAATGTATTTTTTTGCCATATTTTAAGTATAGCGTATGGTGTATACTTTAGATATGAAACTGACGAAAAAGCAAAAAATAATGTTAGATTTTATCGATGGGTTTATAAAGGGCAATGGCTATAGTCCAACGCTTCGGGAAATTATGCGCGCCTTGGGCTATAAATCGGTGTCGACGGTAGCGAAACACGTTGATAATTTGGTGGCTGCGGGATTTTTGGAGAAGCAGGACGGCGAAGTTAGGTCTTTGACGCTGAGTAGTGAGAAAAAAGAAGTTTGGTGGCAGAATTTAGCGAAAGAAATTAAGAAGAGAGAAGCCGAAGATGACGAAAAATCACGCTCGGAAGTGGAGATTTTAAAAAAAGCATTGGAAATTGTCCGTCAGTAACTTTACAACTATTCAAAAACTCGCTATAATACAAGACATATTCCGGCATAGCTCAGTGGTAGAGCGGTTGGCTGTTAACCAATAGGTCGCTGGTTCGAGCCCAGCTGCCGGAGCCAAATTTGAGTTTTACGACAATTTGATAATGTAAGAAAAGGTTCTAACAGATTAAAATAGGGCCTTTTTTCTTTTATTTCGGAGTTCGTAAATAATAATTTTAGAATTTGGCGTTTCTGTTTGATTTGCGAACTTTCGTATAATTTAGATAGGTTATTTGCTAGATTTAACAGATATGAAGGTTTAATTTTTAAGCTTTTATCGTTGGATAAAATCTTTCGAAGTTCATTATTTATTTCTTCTAATTCGATTTCTATTTCTGTATTATCTCTCCATAGTAATACTCCCTTCGAGCCTATCATTATATAGAACATCCTGTTTTCTTTCTAGAGTAGAATATCTTCTTTGAAGAGTCTCGCGTTTGTCTTTGTAGAATTTTTGTTCATAATCATACTTGCTTTCAAGTTCTTTGCAAATATCGATAATTTGATTCTCAGGAATGAAGAAATTGTTAAATTGTTTATTTATTGATTCTATAATTATCTTTTCTGAAATATTATTTTGGCAAGCACCTTTCGCGCCAGAACGGTGGAGATAAATATTTCCTTTTCCATAATATGGAGACATACTGCAACCACATTTTCCGCAAATAAAAACGCCAGTATATGGAAAATTACTTTTTGGAATATTTCGATTTTTCGAATTTGGATTTGTTTTTCCTACACTTTGAACTTTATCGAAAGTTATTTTATCTATCATTGGTTCATACTTATGTGGATAGAGTTTTCCGCTTCGAAGAATCATACCGTAATAGAATGGATTTTTAAGTGTAATTTCAACTTGAGAGGCTTTGATTGGATTTTTATTTAAAGTTGTTCCATGTAATCCATCTTTTCGTAGAATTTCTGTAATTTTGCGATAAGAATAATTTTGGAGGCGAAGATTAAACATTTTCCTTACTAATTCAAATCTTTCGGGGTCGGGGATAACTGTCTTTTTACTGTTAATTTCCGTATTTATATAGCCGATTGGTGCTTTTTCAGGCAATTCACCATCATTTAGTTTTTGTTCAATTTTAGGAAATGTATACTAGATGTGTTATAATAAAGTAAATACAACCTTTAAGAAAGTAAACATTAAGATTATGTCGATAACATATAATAAACTTTGGAAATTACTGATAGATAAAAGTATGACAAAAACTGATTTGAAAAACATAACAGGGATGAATTCTGCCACTCTTGCTAATATGGGAAAAAATAAGTTTATTAGTTTGAGAATGATTGATAAGATTTGTAAAGAGTTAGATTGTCAAATTGAGGATGTTGTTGAGTTTGTACGAGAGGAAAAGTAATGATAAAAAATAAACCAACCTATGTTAGTCTGTTTTCATCTGCCGGAGTTGGATGCTATGGTTTTAAATCGGAGAATTTTGAATGTATTGCTACCAATGAGATTGTGGAGCGTCGATTGGCTATTCAGAAAAATAATCAAAAATGCCCATTTGAGACAGGCTATATTTTTGGTGATATTAAGGAAGATGACACAAAGGGAAAAATCTACACTGAAATTAACAGATGGAAAAAGCTGGGCAATGACCGAGTAGATGTTGTTGTTGCCACTCCACCGTGTCAGGGAATGAGTGTTGCAAATCACAAGAAAAAAGTTGATGAAATCGATCGAAATAGTCTGGTCAATGAGAGTGTTGAAATTGTAAAAACGATTAAGCCAAGATTTTTTATTTTTGAGAATGTTGCAGCATTTTGGAAAACGGGATGTCTTTCAAAAAGTGGAGAGGTTATGGCGATTGGAGATATGATTACTGAGGAGTTAGGGAATGACTATATCTTCGAGCATCGTATTCTCAACTTTAAAAACTATGGCTCTAATTCTTCACGACCACGGACGCTAGTTATTGGTGTTGACAAAAAATTAGCTAATCAAATTGTTCCAAGTGAGCTCTTCCCAGAGTATGTAGAAGAAAAATCACTCTTTGAGATTATTGGGGATATGGAGGAATTAGAATGGGGGCAGTACAGTCCTCATGACTTTTACCATAGTTTTAGGACGTATCCTGAACACATGCGTTCTTGGATCCATGATGTTGAACAGGGGAAGAGTGCTTTTGATAATGAAGATAATACCAAGAAGCCTCACAAAATTGTTGATGGTAAGTTAGTTATCAATCAGGCTAAAAACTCAGATAAATATACTCGCCAAGTTTATGATAAGGTTGCTGCTTGTATCCATACTCGGAATGACCAAATGGCTAGTCAAAACACTATACATCCTACCCAAGATCGTGTATTTTCTATTCGAGAGTTAATGAGGTTGATGACAATTCCTGACCAATTTAGATGGATTGATAGAGATTTGGAGGAGTTAAATAATCTAACCTATGAGGAGAAGAGGAAATTATCTAAAAAAGAAGAAATGAATATTCGTCAAAGTATTGGCGAAGCCGTTCCAACAGCAATTTTTCAAAATATAGCTAAAAAAATAAATGACTTTCTGAGCAAAGTCTCTCTTTCAGAATTTGATGTAGAAAAGTTAATTATCGATGAGAGGTTAGATAATTTTGAGTCTTTGAAGTCATTCATATTGGAAAATAGAAATAAATTCTCACTCTCAACATTATCATCTATTATCGAATTGGCTAATTCCAAACGTCAAAACAATTCAGCCTACTTTACAAATAAATTCATTATTCAAGAAATTTTAGAAGATCTACCTAATTTTGAAAAAAATAACATTTCAATAATAGAACCGTCGGTAGGTTCAGGTAACTTTTTACCCTTTATCTTTCACAAATATGCAGACAAACAAATTGATTTGACCGTTGTTGATGTAGATAAAGAGGTGCTTGAATTATTGAAACTGCTTTATGATAATAATACGCCATCAAACGTTCATATTAACTATGTTCATTCAGACTATATGGTTTTTGAACATGATAGGGTTGATTTAATTATTGGCAATCCTCCTTTTACGAAACTAAATGCTAAAGAATCCGTACTCTATAAAAAATGCAATTTCAATGATAAATCAACCAATCTTGCGGAATTTATCCTCGAAAAAGCTGTTCGTTCCGCTGATTATGTTTCTATGATTATGCCCAAAAATATACTAAATACCCCTGAATACTATAAAACTCGGTTATTTTTAGAGGAATACGATGTTTATAGCATAGTAGATTTTGGAGAAAAAGGATTTAGAGGTGTTTTGATTGAAACGATAAACTTAGCAATTAAGACTATTGAGGATAAGGCTAATAGTGTAAAGATTAGGTCACTGGTTAAAAATATAACTTATCATCAGAAAAAGAGCTACATCTTTTCAAAAGACCTTCCGTATTGGGTAATTTATCGTAATGCTCAATTTGACGAAGTATTTTCTAAGATGGATTTTGGAATTTTTGATGTTTTTAGAGATAGGCAAATCACAAATTCAAATTCTGAGTTGCAGCCAAATGATAATGATGATATTCGAGTTTTGAAATCTCGAAATATTAGTGATGATGGCAAAAAGATTATCGATATACCAAACTATGATGCTTATATTTCTCGAAAAAATGTAAGCAAAATGGCTACATTTAAGTATCTGAATGATGAAGCAGTATATCTGACTCCCAATATGAGTTATAAACCTAGGGTTATGAAAAAACCAACTGGTTTCGTAACAAATGGCTCGTTGGCAATTCTTATTCCAAAGAATAAGGTTTTATTAACTGAGCGACAACGGTCGTATTTCTCAACGAGTGAATATAGGGAGTTCTACCAAATTGCCAGAAATTATCAGACTCGCTCATTGAATATTGATAAAACCAGCAGTTATTGGTTTGGGGCTTTGAAGTAAAGGAGAAGTGCTATGACTATTGAACAATTTTTATCAAAATTTGATTATGATGTTCGCAAAACTAATGATGCTCGTTGGATAGACCAGAAATGTACCTACGATGTCCTTTCAATTATTGCAGACTGTATTTTAGAGTATATTAGAGAAGATGTCTCTAGAGAATTTACCGTTTCTGATATTTGGCACAATGACTATACGAGAGATAATGTTTTAGAAATTTTCACTAAACCTGATACTGAGTCTAAAAAGGCAAGCAATGAATACGATAAGTATTTTGGTCAGCCAATTAAGCTATTTGGGTATAGCCATATCCTAACTGTACGAAAATCAGGAGCTCACTATTTTTATCAGGTCAATAATTTCGAATTATTGGAGTATATTGCATTTCGTCCAACAAATGCCCTGAATTTTCTTTTCTTGTATATTCAAAAAGTGTTATCAGATAGTGGACTTTATTCTGAATTTGAGCGGTTCTTTGAACGGCAAACTAAGGATTCTTACAAGCGACTGCGTGATGTATTTATTCAATTTACCATCGCTAATACTCCAATAAATGGCGATGTAGAATGTGGACGAATTTTTACAAAAATCTTGAATCCACTTGCTTTCAAGTTAAAGAAACAGGGGACTATTCGAGGGATGATTTCTAAAAATCGAATTACACTAAATGATTTGCAGTATAATCGAGTAAATTGGCGAGATGAATTATCTGGCAAAGAAAAGACCGAAACGAGGGCAGAACATAGTTTGACCGCTGAGCAACATCAAGCTAAAGCTCTTGCCAAGTATGCGGTTGATAAAGCTAAACGTCAAGTTAGACGGTTTAACGATAAATGGTTTAACGGAGTCTCTGAAATTCATCAGACTACGGAACTTGTTAAAGCAACTCAAGCACACCATATCTTTCCGCAATCAGAATTTCCTGAAATTGCTGATTATTTAGAGAACCTTATTATGATTACACCTAATCAGCACTTTAGCATGGCACATCCAAATAACCAAACAATCTATATTGATAGAGATTTTCAGTATATTTGTTTGTTAGCGAAAGCATCTCGAATTATGGTGAATTTAACATCTTCGTCAGAACCTGATTTTTATAACTTTAACGATTATCGATTTGTCTTAAATACTGGTTTGGAGACAGATGAATTTGATTCGGTTAGTGATTTAGATTTTGCTTCTATTATAGATAAAATCGACATTCATTATAGTGATTGTTCTAGATATAATTATTTAGTGATTGATAATAAACCTATTTGCTAAAGAGGTATTATGGTAGTATGCAACACAGAATATTTTAAGTCCGATATGGATGATAAAACGCACTGCTTTTACATTTCATTCGACTTAGGTGATGATGGAGAAATTTATCAAAAAATTGACGACTGGTCGGAAGATATTTTTGATGATATTGCGAATTTTGCACTTGGAAAAGTTAAAGCATTAGAACTCTCTAAAGATTCCCCTCGGAAAGCACATAGAAAAGGGAGGAAGTTGCTCTATAATATTGATGAAATAAAAAATGCAAGTGAGTACTACTTAAGTAAACAATACTCAAAGGAAGATGATAAATATCTAAAAAGAGGTGAGTTTGGTGAATTAATTTTATATCATTTGCTGGATAGAAAGTTGAATAAGCCTCAATTGATATCTAAATTATATTTCAAAGATTCATTTAATGCAGTAGTTCATGGGTTTGATGCCGTTCACTATGATACGCAAAATAATGACCTCTGGTTGGGAGAGAGTAAGTTCTATGCAGATAAAAATTCTGCTTTAAGAGAATTGGCGAAAGATTTGCATAACCATTTTAATGTTGATTTTTTTAATCAAGAATTTACAATAATAAGTAATAGGTTTAGCGATTTGAATATCGAGAATGAAGCTATAAAACAACTAATCGACCCTAATACAAAATTTCTTTCAAAAATGATTAAGATAAATGCTTGTTTCTTTGCATTATTTGATAGTAAGATTCTAGAATCTTTTGAATTCGAAGAAGGCTCGGCCAGAGTTTCGGAAAATTTTGAAGAAAAGTTAAAAGAGGCGATAAGGAAAACACGTAATTATTTTGAAAAACAGATATCTAACTTTCAGAATAAAGAGCGACTAAAAATTCATTTACTACTATTTCCAGTTACAAGCAAGAATGAATTAGTTCGGAAATTGCATCATAAGCTTAAGAAAGAAAGCGAGGCTTAATTGGACAACCAACTACAAGACTTTAACTTAGGTTTTTTAATAGCAAGAGAAATTTCAGAAAGACAAGACCATGGTAGATTAATTGAAGTTCTTGAAAGGTGGGACTCTGTTAATGATTTATTGAGACCTATTTTTATAGATTTGATTGAATCGTTTGGTTTTTATCCATACTTAAATGACGAAAAGATATCCAACTTAAATTTATCTGCTAAATATCGAAATGAATTTCATAAATCAAATATTTCGATAGGCCGAGATGAAAAAATACGTTTCCATTCAGAACAGAAAAGAATCGAGGAGATTATATCTAAAAAGCAGAATATCATTCTTTCGGCGCCGACTAGTTTTGGAAAAAGTTTATTAATTGAAGAATTTATCTCTCGAAAAATTTATAAAAATATCATTATTATTCAGCCTACATTAGCTTTAATTGATGAGACGCGAAAAAAATTAAGAAAATATACTGCTTACAATATAGTTGTAAATACGAAACAGGAGTTGAGTGATAATAATATTTTTATCTTAACGAGCGAAAGAGTGTTAGAGCTTTTTCCAAAGATTTATGAAATTAATATAGACTTTTTCGTGATAGATGAATTTTACAAAATATCGAATTCAAAATCGGATGAACGCGTTAGTCAGCTAAATATTGCATTCTATAAGATAATGCAGATAAACTCTCCGCAATTATTACTACTCACACCAAATGTAGACGACATAAATAGTGACTTTTTGGACAAATACAATATAAAATTTATTTCTACAGAATATAGTCTAGTAAATCAAAACATTACTCATATTGAATACTCTGGTAAAGATTCAGATAAAAAAGAGAAACTATTTGAGTTATTAAAATCAATACCAGAGCAGACCATAGTTTATGTACGTTCTCCGAAACGAGCAGAGGAACTGTCTCTAGAATATATAACACGTATCACAAAGACAGGGATGGAGCTGCCTATAATTCAATGGATTGATGAGAATATTTCAGAAGAATGGAACTTGAAAACAATATTAAATTATGGTATAGGAATGCATAATGGACAATTTCCTAGACATATTGTTAATTCTCAACTCGATTACTTCAATCAAGGAAAGCTTAACGTTATTTTTGCGACAACATCATTAATTGAGGGGGTTAATACTGCAGCTAAGAATATAGTTATATTTGATATGAAAAAATCGAATAAACCGTTGTCTTATTTTGATTTTAATAATATCAAAGGTCGTGCAGGACGTATGATGCAACATTATTCTGGAAATATTTTTTATTTTGATGCTCCTCCTTTAAAGACTCTGGAGAAAGTGGATATTCCACTTATTGAACAAAAGGATAATTTACAGAGCGAAGTATTAATTAATCTAGAAAGCACGGACGTAAAAGATAATCTTAAAGAGAGATATAATGCAATAAAATCGAGTGTTTCGGAAGAACTGTGGACTATTTTTAGGGAAAATTATTATGATGTGGAATCTCAAAAACGACTATATAATTATCTTATTCAAAACCCTAATTTATTAACTGACTTATCGTGGAATAGCCACTCTCCATCTTATGAGACTTTATTGCAAACGATGAAAGCTATTTCGCATGGTCTAGATAATGTTAGCAATAATAGCTATAAGCATGTCACACTTAAAGTTAATAAAATTTCGAAAGGGAATATTAAAGATGTAATTGATAGTGAAGTGCACTACCAATTAGATAAAGCTGATAATGAAGACTTACATAAAGTATATAATAAAGCAATTTTTGACATATTTAAGTTTGTCAGAACTGAGGCAAAATTTAAAATTCCTAAGAAAATGTCAGTTTTACAGAGTATCGTAAATTATATTCTGGAAGATAAAAAAGCTGATTACTCGTCATTTATAGCCAAGCTAGAAAACGAAGGAATTGGTGGCTCAAAAAGCATTCTATTAGATTATGGAGTTCCGTCTACCGCAATCAAAAAAATTCGTACAAATTTAGATTCGACTGAAATAATTGATTATATAAAAAATAATTTAGATAGCTTGAATTTTACTAACTATGAAAGAGAGATAGTTGAGAAACTATAAAAAATACGCCAAATTTTACGGCGTATTTTTTGTAAATGATAATCCAAATAATAGTAATATTTTGGACTGCTAACTGTACTTTTTAGGGGATGGAGTGAATAAAATAAAGTCTAGAATATCTAGAATGTTTCATAATTACGGAGTAAATACATCTTCTATATGCTCTATTGTAGTGGCGGAAAGTGTTAGTCAGAGTATTCGCTCAACTGTCGGCTCAAGCTATGAGTCTAGAGTTGAATCTGTGTTAAGTAATGTAGATTCAGATATTAAGGGTCATTCTCACGATTCCAATGTTCGCTCTGTTGAGTATGATTTCACATTCAAGATTAACGATAAGACCGGTCGGTGTTAGTGCTAAGAGAACATTAAGAGAAAGATATAAACAGAATTTTGAGAATAATAATCTTCTTGGCGATGTTGATTATATGGCTTTGATAACTCTTGGAATAGATTTAAATAATGATAAAATGGATAATATTTTAGCGAAAAAAGTATTTTTATTATCGTATCTGGAGATGTTTATGATATACCAAATAATGAACATTTGAGGCAAAATTCTAAAATTATCCCATCGTATGATTTGAATGCAAATAAGATTTTAGATGTTATCTCTATTTTGTAGATTTAAACTTGCTATATTATATATTTCTTTATTTCGCAAAACTTCGATTAAGGGGAGCCAAATTGAATTTTAAGACTTCAACAAGTATAGTTGAGGTCTTTTTTATTGTTTTTGCGGTTATACATTTCTAATAACGCGGAATAGGTGAGATAATAATGACTATGAATAACACTTGTTGCGATGGTATGTGGGCTAGATTTCTTTCTAGTCAATGTCTGCGGGATGATTTTAAGAGCGGTCCAAAGAGTAGTGATTTAAAGGACATTTTTAACTTTGTTAGTGGTTCGGCGGAGAGCACTGAAGATTTTGAGCGGCTATTTCCGGTGATTGCGTATATTGATCTTTATGGACATACCGCTGTAGATGGCTACTCATATATGCGGCTGGTAGAAAATGAATTGCCAGAGATACGAAAGTTAGCGGAAGAGAGGCGAGAGGCTGACATTGTTAAGCAGATAGATGATTTGATGAGGTTTATAAAACTGGGCGTCAATAACGTAGATGGTGATGTAGTTTTATTGATCTTTGATGGTATGTAAAACAATAAAAACATAGTTCTCAATAAAAAATTACCACCTCATCACGGGGTGGTAATTTTATGTAGTCGCAGGTTAGCGTAGAATGAATAGTCCTGCAGCAACTAATGCTAGGACGGCGATAACACCTAAGAAGACATTAAATCCTGTGTTTGCGAGTAGACCACTTACAGCATTTTGAGGCTTATTAGCTGGATTGTGGGCGGCAGCTGACGGATTAGCAGGCTGTGGCTGCGGCTGTGGTTGCGGTTGTGGTTGTGGCTGTGGTTGTGGCTGTGCTGTCCTAGGGATTGCTGATGTGTCAATAGCTAGGGTACCGCTAAACACAGCTTGAAGTCTTCCTATGACGGTTATCCCGTTTACCCAAGAAACATTCAAAATAGGGGATGCTCCGTTGGCTGGTAGCGATAGTATATGAACTTTTCCAATAGTTTCTGTATCGTTGATGACATCTTCTGAGTGATATATATAAAATGGACTTCCCGTGATATCTCTCATTGGTGAAACAAATGATTTGTCGTTAGGCTTAACATTAGCCCGCTGATCTTCAAGATGTAGAGAAGTCAGGGATGTTAATCCAGCTAGCGGACTTATGTCGGTGATGGCGTTCTCTTTTAGAGATAGAGTCCTTAGGGAAGTTAGGCTAGATAGTGGGCTTAGGTTTGAGATTGAATTGTGATTTAACGACAAATTCTTAAGATTCTTGGCGGCTTCTATTCCAGTTAGGTTGGTAATATTTGAGTTGTCTAGGTTAAGATCTGTCAATTTTTCCAACTCTACGTCAGTAATTTTTTGATTTTCTGCACGAGCTGTACCAAGTTTTTCTCCTAGTTTTTCATTGAGTAGCTTGCGTAGTTCTGTGTCTTTGACTTCAACCTCTTTAGGTTCTCGCTTTTGATATACACGAACGTAGTCGACTGACATAGTTGCAGGGAATGTGCCTGGTTCTTCTGCTACG
>ERZ773267.1860-NODE-1860-length-11206-cov-3.823603_pt1 | contig 11206 bp, 6 predicted proteins | sample MGYA00511959_ERZ773267 | MGnify/ENA primary metagenome ERZ773267 (study PRJEB29015, sample SAMEA2738165) | human oral metagenome | biome: human oral; feature: human-associated habitat; material: saliva | place: China | collected 2240 ... | reverse complement strand
TTCTGCTGCTCCGTCCGGTGTCGTGTAGACGATGTTGGAGAGCGCCTTCTCGTACCCGACAAAAGCGTCATCCGTCTCTTTCTTCAGCGCTGCCAGCGTGTTCTCGATCTCCGCACGCTTTGCGGGATCCTTTGCGACGGCACGGATGATGGCAACCCTGCGCTCTGCGCTTGCGGCATCCGCGACATTGGCCACGGCCGCCAGATTGTCCGTCCAGCCCACCAAGTCCACGACGCTTTCGTGCAGCTTGTTTCCCGAATGGCAAGCGTACACGCCGAAAGCGAGGAACATCACGATGAGTGCGACGAAACTCATGATGATCTTTTTCGATACGGTGACTCCGTTCATTTCTTCCCTTCCTTCCCTTCTGCAGCTCGTCCGAAAACAGGCGGACGAAGCCCCTTCACTCTTCCCACATCATCCCTGCCGATGATCGCCGAGATGCCCGCATCCGGCGCGAAGGCCGGATCGCCCCCTGCATCCTGACGGGGAGCATCTAGCTTCATTATAACTCAGAATATGCCCTATTTCAAGAAGCCTCGTTCGAAAACACGAGTCCGTTGCTGTGCTTCACAGGGAGGCACAGGACGTCAAAGTTTCGGCTCGCGAAGAAGCGGCTCGACCACCTGCGGAAACCTCGCCCGCAGATAGTTGCTGATCGTCTCGCCGATGAAGCGCTTTGCCGCGCTGTCGGGATGCAGGCCGTCGGTTGTATAGATGTCCTCCAGCTTCCCCTCGCCATCGGAGAGGATCGTCGTGACGTCGACGCAGTAGGGCTGCGACAAGATCCAGCGGTTGACGAGCGCCTGCTCGTCGCTCCAGCCAGCGGGCGGATTCTGCGCGTATTGCAGCTTCGCGATTTTCGCCGGGTTCAGCGAGGTGACGGTGGCGAAGACGGGCGTGATCTTGTGCGCGGTGCACTTGTCGCGGATGCGCGCGAGCACGGCGATGATGTCCGCCGCCTTGCCGCCCACGCGGTAGTTGTTCACGCCACCCATGATGACGAGGATCTTCGGACGGAACGGCAGCACATCGCGCTCGAAGCGCGCTTCCATCGCCTCCACGGTATCGCCCGAGTAGCCGAGGTTCTTGATGGGGAAGGCGGCATACGTCTGCCAGTCGTACCACACGCGGTCGGGGCCGTTGACGACGGCGCCGCCGCCGTGCGTGATGCTGTCGCCAAGCGCAGCGACGGCGACGGGCGACTTGACCTCGAACGGCACGTTTTCCGACCAGTCGCTGATGGGCTGACGCGCCTTGTCGAGGGCACGCACCTTCCAGTAGTAGGAGCCCGGCGTCGTGAAGCCATAGGTGTCGTAGCAGGTGAGGTCGGTCGAGTAGAGCATATGAAGGAGCGCCGGCTCAAAGCGGCCGCGCTTCCAGACGGCGACCTCGTACTCCGCTGCGCCGAGCACGGCGACCCACGAATACGTCGGATAGAGCGGCACGTAGTCCATCTTCATGAACTCGCTCGTCGGCAAGGGCGCGGCGGGATCCTTCTCGGCCAGCTCGACGGCGACAGGCGGCGTGAAGGGCGCGCGCTCGTTGCCGTCATAGTCGAGCGCACGCACGCGCCAGTAGTGGTTCGCATCGAGCCAGCTGCGCCCCTTGAGCGCGATCTCCACGCCGTTGTTGAAGACGTGCGCATCGCGGTAGACGACCTTCGCCTTCTCTCCCGTCCCTTCCTCGACGACGATCTCGTAGCGCACGGCGTCAGCGACAGGCTTCCACAAAAAGCGCAGCTTCTGCGGCAGGATGCGCTCTGCTCCCTTCGCCCCGGGATTCAGCGGCTCGGGCGGCTTCACGCTCCCCGGTGCCTCTGCCGTCGCCCCGGCGCCTCTGCCTCCGTCCGTCTTCACAGGATCCTCCACCTCCTTCTGCGCCGCCTCGCGCTCCAGCATGACCGTGCGGTCCTTCGTCGCGGCAGCATACACCTTATGCACATCGCCCAGCGTCGCCGCGGCCTCGGCGCTGTCCGCCCCGACGGGCGAGAGGGCTGCCGCCGCCAGGCAAAGAGCCAGGACGGCGCCCCTTTTCCAAAAACAACGATATCTACTTTGCAAATTCAACCCTTCTCTTCTATGTCGAGCGGCATGGGACGAAGCTCGCGCGACTCGTCATACTGCATATTCGTGATGATTCGTCCGAGGCGCGTGCCTGAGACGAGGTTCCACGTCCATTTCAAGAGCACCGTGGTGTTCGTGTGTGCGCCCGCAAGCCGCAGGAGATGGACGAACATCCAGACGAGCCAAGCGATGAAGCCCTTCATCTTCGTGCCGTTCATGTTGACGACGGCCTCGGTCCTGCCGATCGTCGCCATCGCCCCCTGATCCTTGTAGCAAAACGTCTCCAGATTCTCGTCGCCTGCGATCAATCGCTTGATGTTTCGCGCAGCGACGACGGCTTCCTGCGTCGCGACGGGCGCGACCGTCGGCAGCGGGCGGTCGGTGCCGTGGCAGAAGGAGGCGCAATCGCCGATGGCGAAGATGTCGCGCTCGCCTTCGACCTGCAGCTTCTCGTTGACGATGATGCGTCCCGCGCGGTCGCAAGGGAAGCCGAGCTTCGAGATGATCGGCACCGCCTTGACGCCCGCCGCCCAGATGACCGTGTTCGTCGGGATCACCGTGCCGTCCTTCAAGGTCAGGCTGTTCTTGTCGCAGCCCGCGACCTGCGTGTTGAGCATGACCTCGATGCCCTTCTTCTCCAGGACGCGCACCGTCTCCTGCTGCAGGTCGGGCGGCATCATGGGCAGAAGGCCGCCCGTCGCCTCGACGAGCTTGACGCTGATCTCGTCGGGCGAGAGATTGTGGTACTCGTCCTTCATGATCAGGTTGATGACCTCCGCCAAGGAGCCTGCCAGCTCGACTCCCGTCGGGCCTCCGCCGACGACGACGAAGCACAACATGCGGCGGCGTTCCTCCTCGTTCTTCTCGATCTTGTTGGCGCGCTCGAACATGTGGAGGACATGGTTGCGGATGTGCAGCGCCTCCTGCAGCGTCTTCATCGGGAAGGAATTCTTCTCGACGCTCTCCATGCCGAAGAAATTCGTCGTCGCGCCCGCCGCCAGGACGAGATAATCGTAGGGCACCTCGCCGTGGTTCGTGATGACGACCTTGCGCTCCTTGTCCAGGCCACGCAGTCTCGCCATGAAGAGATCGACGTTCTTGTTGTGGCGGAAGAAGGCGCGGATGGGGTAGGCGATCTCGTCCGTCGAAAGGAGCGAAGTCGCAAGCTGGTAGAGCAGCGGCTGGAAAAGGTGAAAATTGCGGCGGTCGACGATCATGATGTCGAGACTCTTGTCCTTCGCTAGGTCGCGGACGGCCTTGACCCCGCCGAAGCCTGCGCCGACAACCACGATGCGCGTTTTCTTGCTCATGTTCTTTCTTCCTTTCTGGGTGCGGGAAAGCCCCGACTTGAGCGCGAGGCGAGCGCGCCGGCCTCAGCGGCAGGCGTCATTTGCTTCGCAGCTGAAAAACTTATCGACATATAAATTTCATATATATAAAAAGCGGCGTGGGGAGGCTTACGCCCGCCGCGCCGCTTTCGCTCCTTCATGGCCTTTCTTCTTGCTTCTTGCAGACCGCATCTTGAATCCTTCCTTCTTCCGCTGCAGCAGATCCTCAAGAACTGCCGCCCTCACCACTTCGGCAGGACTTCGAGCCAGTAGCCGTCGGGATCGCTGATGAAATAAATGCCCATCGCCGCATTCTCGTAGCAGATGCAGCCCATTTCCTCGTGCAGCTTGTGCGCCGCATCGAAATCGTCAACGCCGAAAGCAAGATGGAACTCGTTGTCGCCGAGATTGTACGGCTCTTCACGCTCCTTGAGCCACGTCAGCTCAAGCTCGTGCGGCGTCGAGCCGCCGTCGCCCAGATAGACGAGCGTGAAGTCCGGCGTTTCCTTGCGGTGCACCTCCTTCAGCCCGAGCGCCTTCTCGTAGAAGGCAAGCGAGCGGTCGAGATCGCGCACGTTGATGTTGTTGTGCAAAAACTTGAATTTCATATAGGTTCTCCTCACTTCTCCATGTCAAAAAATGCGAAATTCTTGCAGTAATCGATGACGAGGAACTTGTCCTTCGCCTCGCCGTCGGCGCCTCGGTAGAAGCGTCTGCCTCTGCCGAGCATCTGGCTGAACTTGCTCAGCGAGTGAACCTTGCGGAAAAAGACGAGGTTCAAGACCGACGGCATGTCGAATCCCGTGTCCAGAATGTCGACGGAGATGGCGATCGTCGGCTGCGACCCCGGCTGCGAGAAGGCATGAATCGCCTCAGCGAGGCCGGGCGTGCGCACATCGAGCGCACGGATGAAGTCCGGGCCGTATTCCGGATGCAGCCGCTGGAAGATGAAGGCGATCGCCTTCGCCTGCAAGCTGTTCTTCGCAAAGATGATCGTCTTGCCGAGCTTGCCGTCCCGCGTCTTTTTGCCGTGCTGCAGGAGGTCTTCGAGCATCGCCTGGATCTTCTCCTCGCTGAAGAGCCAGTTGTTCACGGCCGGCACATCGAAATCCTTGCTCGTGATCGCGCCCGTGTCGGAGTACTCCATCTCGGCGATCCTTCGCTGCGCGTCCGTAAGCTCCGCATAGCGAAGGGGCGGCTCCATGATTTTCTCAGGCGCTTCATCGCGCAGCGTGAAATCGACGAGCCAACCGTCCCTGCAGGCCTCTTCCAAGGTGTAGCAGAAGGTCGGCTTGCCAGGCGCGAGGTCATAGAAGCGATAGATCGCATCCTCGCCGGGCGCTGTCGGGGGGAGCGAGGAAAACGCCAGCAGTGTCGCATCGAAATAGTTCAGAAGCGTGATGTGATCTTCGTAGATGCTCGGATGCGATTCATCGATGACGACGAGATCGAAGTGCGCGGGGTCGTACAGGCGGGCGCCCGTCTCCGTGCGGCTCTCGTTCACGGCGTCCATCATGATAGTCGCCGTCGTGAAGACGATGTCCGCCTTTTCCTCTTCGCGCACGTCGCCCAAGAGATCGACGAACGGCACGTCGGGCAGCAACATGCGGAACTTCTCGTATGCCTGATGCACGAGCTCCTCACGGTCGGCGAGATAGAGCACCTTGCCGATCGCCTTCTGATAGAAGAGCGCGTCGATGGCGCCCACCGCCATGCGCGTCTTGCCCGTGCCGGGCGGTGTGGAAACGAGAAGCCGGCGCACGCCCTTGTGCATGTCCTCGCAGATGTGCCAGACGGCTTCCCGCTGATACGGGCGGTTCGCGATGTCGTCCGACAGCTCGGGATGCGCCTCGGGATCGTGGCGACGGCGGAACTCCATGCGCCGCTCCAAGTCGGTGCGCGAGAAGCAGCTGTAAACCGAGCGCAGCTTGTCGCGAGCTTCATCGAAGAACCAATACTCTCCTTCACGCTGGAGGAAGATGAAGGGGCGCACTCCGTGCTGCTCCTCCAAGGCCGCCGCCCACGCCTTCGCCCGGGCGAGGCCGTCTTCCAGCGTCTGCGCCGCTGTCTCGACCGCCATGACGGCAAGCGGCTTCTGCTCGGCGTCCGTGAAGAGGAGGTCGACGGACGTCGTCTTCTTTCCCTTGCCTGCGATCTCTTTGTTCACGAAGAGATCCTTGCCCAACGTCCAGCCCGTCTGCGCACAGTCAACCATGATGCAGCGAGAACGGCACTCGGCCAAGAGGTCGGGCGGCACCGTAACGATGCTGCCGTTCCTGGTCTTTTCGCGCGTCTCCGCAAGCGCCTTCGCCGCCTCGCGGTTCTTTTTGCGCTGCGGCAGCAGTGCGCCGCCGTCGAGCGGCTCCTTGTAAAGCGTCAGGAGCTTCAGAGGCTCCGGATTCGCCTCCTTGCCGCCCGTCGGCAGGAGATCTTCGTCGAAGGGTCGCGGCGAGAAACCTTCCTCGTAGCACGCCGCCATCCAGGAGAGCGCGCAGTGGAGGGCGCGGAGCGCGAGCACGGCTTCCTCGCGCGAGACAGTCATGCCGCGGTAGGCAACGATATTGCCGAGGTGCAGGATGTAGCTTACGAGGGAATCCAGCCCCTCGGGACGCAGCTTCTTGAGCGTCGGCTCGTGGATGAGCCGCGCGATCGCCTCGCGGTACGGCAGCGCAAGTCCCGCATCGTGCGTGAACATCCAGCGCACCGCCAGCTTCACCGCGCGCTCCGCCAAGATCACGCTCTTCGGATATGATGTCTTGAGGCTCTGCTCCGCCTCCATCGCCGTCTTCTTGATGATCTTGTAATCCTTTTGTGCCAACAAGAAATCAAAATTCGATGCCATGTCCTCACCGTTCTTTCCCTGATCCGGCAGTCGGCGAAAGCCTCGCCTGCCGCCACCAGCTTCCCTTGCGAGAGTCTATCCTTTGGGAAGCACCGATACGTTCCGCCGCCCGAACTCTCTCATCGGCGCGGCTTCATCCCATCAGCGCTTCCTCCGTTCAACGATTTTCGCGAGCATCCTTCCCCTCCCGGCGATGTCCGCTCATATGTCTTGCAGCATCGATCTTGCGCGGCTGCGTGAGATCTACGATCTCGTCATGCTCCTTCTGGAGCTCGCGCCCGAGGTGGCAAAGGACGCGCGTGACGCGCACGCCCTCCGTCTCCTCGACGAAGAATTCCGCGTCGCCGAACGTCGCCTTCTGACCGACGCGCGGCGGATTCTCGACATGCGCCGAGATCCAGCCGCCCACGCTGTCGATATCCTCCTCGTCGATCGTCACCTCCAGAATGTCCTCCAGCTCTTCCAGGAGCATCTTGGCGTCGACGGAGTAAAGACGGATACCCTTCTTTTCCACCAGAGGGCGATCCGTATCAAACTCATCCTGGATGTCGCCGACGATTTCCTCGACAACGTCCTCGATCGTGACCATGCCCGCCGTGCCGCCGTACTCATCGACCACGATGGCGAGCTGCGAACGCTCCTGCTGCATCGTCTGCAGGAGGCGGCTGACCGCCATCGCCTCGGGCACGATGAGCGCGCGCCGCGCGAGCTTCCGAAGATCGGGGGCTTCCTTGCGATAGAGCGTCTGCAGGAAGTCCTTGATATGAAGAAACCCGATGATGTCATCCTTGTCCCCGTCGCAGATCGGGTAGCGCGTGAGCTTTTCCTCCATCGCCTTCTCTATGCTCTCCTCCAGGGAATCTTCAAGGTCGAGACAGACCATGTCCGTGCGCGGGATCATGATCTCCCGCACGGAGAGGTCGGCGAAGTCGAAAACATTGTCGACGAATTCCAGCTCCGTCTTGTCGATGAGTCCCTGCCGGTGGCTCTCCTCCATGAGGACGCGGATCTCCTCCTCCGTGTGCGCCACGTCCTCCTGCTTCGTCACGGCGCCCAAGCCCAGATGCATCTCCGTCCAGTTCGCGACGTGATTGAGCAGCCAGACGAAAGGATACATGACGCGCTGAAAGACGAGAAGCGGCAGGGCGACTGCGAGCGCGACGTTCTCGACCTTGCGGATCGCGACGTTCTTCGGAATCAGCTCGCCGGCCACGATGTGCAGCGCGGTGATGAGGAGGAATGCGATGACGAAGGAGACGGTGGCGACCACATTCTCCGGCATGCCGACCCAGGAAAAGATCGGATGCAGCAGAGAGGCGACGACCGGCTCGCCGAGCCAGCCAAGCCCCAGGGAGACGATGGTGATGCCGAGCTGCGTGACGGAAAGCGCCACGTCGAGGCGGTCGGCCAGGATCTTCGCATAAGAAGCGCGTCGGTTTCCCTCAGCGACTAGGACGTCGAGACGCGAACTGCGCATCTTGACGATGGAAAACTCCGCTGCAACGAAGAACGCATTGCCGAAAACGAGAAGAAACACGGCAAGAATCTTAAAGGCAAGCAAAAAAGGATCTTCCAAGAACACTCCCCCATAAAAGCGCGGTGAAAGCGACGAGCCAAAGAAGCCGGATACGCCCCCTCTTCCAAAGGACAGGGAGATCGTCTTTCCTCCATGGCTTTTTCGTCCATTCTATACTTGTTTATTCTACAACTGCTTTTTATTTTCCTGCTCCCTTTCCGCGGTCCGAAAAGGAATTCATGATCTCCTGCGCGGACGGCAAAGGTGCATACTCGGCGAGGAACTCCGCCATCTCTTCGGGCGAAAGCGCCGGTGCGCCGAAGCTGCGCCCGCCTCCTTGCGAGGGCGTCCCCGTGCGCGGCGCAGCGGCGCGGCTGGCGGCCGCAGCTTTTCGCGCGGCGAGATCGGGCTTGCCGTCCTTGTCGTCGCAGCTCATGCGGCAGCGCGGATAGTTCGAGCAGCCCCAGAACTCGCCGTTCTTTCCGCCCCGCTTGACGAGCACGCCGCTCTGGCAGCGCGGGCACGGATAGGCGCCCTCGCGCTCGATCTTTGCGTCGAGCGCCTTCGCCACAAGGCGGCGCGTGAAGTCGACCTGCGCTGCCAAGAACTCCTCCAGCGTGCCGTCTCCTTCCGCCATCGAGTGCAGCTTGTCCTCCCAAAGCGCCGTGGCGTCAGGATAGACAAGCTCATCGGGCAAGGCGTCGACCAAGAGATATGCCGAATCGGTCGGATAGAGCAGCTTCTTCTTGCCCTTCGCCAAGAGAAAACGGCGCTTGATGAGGTCGTCGATGATCGCCGCCCGCGTCGCCTCCGTGCCGATGCCGTAGACATCCTTGAGACGCTTCTTCGCCTCAGGGGAAAGCACATACTTGTGGATCTCCTTCATGCCCTGCAGGAGCGTCGCGGGCGTAAAGCGCGGCGGCGGCTTCGTCGCCCGCTTCTTGATCGTTCCATCCAGGTACGTCACGGCATCGCCTTTCTGCAGGGGCGGCAGGAGACCTCCCTCCTCCTCGCCATCCGCCGTCTCGTCCTCCGGCTCCTCGTCCGCGCCCTTCTTCACTGCGCGATAGAGCGCACACCAGCCCGCCTGGATGTCGCGCCGTCCGCTCACGGCGAACGTCTCGCCGTGGAATTCGAGCGTCGCCTGCGTCTGCTCGTAGATGTGCTCGGGATAGAACTGCGCGATGAACGCCTGCGCGATCAGGCGGTAGATATTTCGCTCCGCCTCCGTGAGCGTCCCAAAAGGCGCGCGCACGCGCGTCGGAATGATCGCATGGTGCGCCGTCACCTTCTTGTCGTTCCAGGCGCGGCTCTTGATCTTCACGTCCGCGCCGCCCGCCCAATGCGAAAGCGCCGCGTCGTCGCCGTCCCTCAGGTGCGCGAGGATCGCGGGCGCGTCCTTCCTCTGGTTCAGCGGCAGATACTCCGAATCGGAACGCGGATACGTCGTGAGCTTCCTCTCGTAGAGCTTCTGCGCCGCATCGAGCACGAGCTGCGGCTCATAGCCGTACTTCTTGCCCGCAAGCACCTGCAAAGAAGAGAGCGAGAACGGCAGGCGCTGTCCCTCCGTCTTCTTCGCGCGGCGCACCCCCGTCACGCGCCCCTCTGCAGGCGGCGCAGAAAAGCCTGCCAGACGCTCCTTCGCCGCCGTTTCGTCGATGAGCCTGGCGTCCCGGTCAAGTCCCGGCTCGTCCTCGCGCGGCTTCCAGCTCGCACTGAACTCGCCGCCCTCATGGCGGAAGCGCCCCTTGATCTCGAAGTAATCGACAGGCTTGAAGCCCTCGATCTCGCGCTCGCGCCGCACGACGAGCGCCAAGGTCGGCGTCTTGACCCTGCCCACGGGCAGGACGAGCTTCTCGTGCCCGGCGCGCCGCGCCGCGAGCGTGTAGGCGCGCGAAAGGTTCATGCCGATAAGCCAGTCGGCGCGGGCACGCGCCAGCGCCGACTGCTTGAGCGCGTAGAAGTCGCTGTTCTCGCGAAGATCCGCATTCGCCTCGCGGATGCTCTTCTCGTCGAGCGCGTTGAGGAGGATGCGCTTGACGGGCTTCTCGTTGCCCACGAAGTCGAGCACCTCGTCGATCAGGAGCTGCCCCTCGCGGTCGGGGTCGCCCGCATGGACGATCTCGTCGGCGCGCGCGATCAACTCCTTGACGATGCGAAACTGACGCGCCGCAGACGACGCGACGACGAGCTGCCAGCGGGCAGGCACGATCGGCAGATCCTCCGCACGCCAGAACTTGTATCGCTCGTCATACTCCTGCGGCTCCTTCTGCCGCAGAATGTGCCCGAAGCCCCAGGTCACCGCGCCCTCCGCCGTCTCCAGCCAACCGTCGTGGCGGCGCACAGGCCCCTTGAGGCACTTCGCGATCTCGCGCCCCATGCTCGGCTTCTCCGCGATGTAAAGCCGCAAGCGACCGCCTCCTCTCCCCCATGGCTTTCTCATGCAAATCAAATATTCTGCTTCTATTATATCACAGAAGCCGCTTCCTCTCCACAGCATATTTCGAAGCGGTATGTGTCATGATATTCGCGCGAAGACGCACCGTCATATCGTCGCGTGCACAGCGCACGGCAAGCTCGCCGACCGCGTTCAGCGCCAAGCAGTTCTTGCCCGTCGGCTGAAAGCGAAAGACTTTTCCGAAATATTCTCCTTCTGCAAGACGAGAGGCGGAAAGTGTTGTATAATGTATACAAAAAGCTGCTGGATTTCCGAAAAGAAGGGATGGTATCACGATGCGGAAAGAACATGATTTTCTCGGCGAACTCGCTGTGCCGGACGAGGCCTACTACGGGGTGCAGACCATGCGCGCCGTGGAGAACTTCAGCATCACGGGGAGGAAGCTCGACACCGACTTCATCCAGTCGCTCGCAAAGGTGAAGAAAGCGGCGGCGCAGGCGAACATGGAGACAGGCCGCCTCGACAAGCACATCGGCAACGCGCTCGTCGAAGCGGCGGAAGAGATCATCGACGGAAAGCTCCTCGACCAGTTCCCCGTCGATCCGATCCAAGGCGGCGCGGGCACCTCGGTCAACATGAACATGAACGAGGTATTGTCGAACCGTGCGCTCGAACTCATCGGCGAAGCAAAGGGACGATACGACATCATCTCGCCGAACAACCATGCGAACATGGCGCAATCGACGAACGACACCTTTCCGACAGCGATCAAGGTCTGCCTGACGCACAAGGGGCACAAGCTGACGGCGGCGCTCGACTATCTGGCGACGGAGCTGGAAAAGAAGGCCGAGGAGTACAAGGACATCTTGAAGATGGCGCGCACGCATCTGCAGGACGCCGTGCCGATCACGCTGGGCCAAGAGATGGGATCGTATGCGTCTGCCGTGCGCCGCAGCATCAAGCGCGTCGACTGGTCGATCGACAGCATCCGCCTTATCAACATGGGCGGCACGGCGGTCGGCACGGGATTGAACGCGGAACCTGCCTACATCAAGG
>ERZ773267.1854-NODE-1854-length-11222-cov-3.661771_pt1 | contig 11222 bp, 16 predicted proteins | sample MGYA00511959_ERZ773267 | MGnify/ENA primary metagenome ERZ773267 (study PRJEB29015, sample SAMEA2738165) | human oral metagenome | biome: human oral; feature: human-associated habitat; material: saliva | place: China | collected 2240 ... | reverse complement strand
AAAATCGAATACGAGAATGTGGACATCGAGGCGAATCCCGGGGCGTTCGAACTCTTGAAACATTATGGATTCACATCGCTTCCTGTGGTGGTGATTGATGACGAATTCGAGGATCCGAACAAGACTTGGATGGGATTTCAAGTCGATAAATTAGAAAGGTTGATTGAATGATTGTTTGGGCATTGTTTGATAGTGGCAATGGCTGCTACGCTCAAGGAGTTCGAGAACTAAATGAGGGGGGGCAGAAGATGACAATCTATTCTGTGGGATTGGATATTGAAAACAAGAACAATCACTTCATTCACTTGAATCTTGCTGATTATTCGTACCTCTTTGGAGACAACAAGCTCTATGAGACTCTTGACAAGCTCCCTCACCCGGATCTCATCATTGCAAGTCCTCCTTGTGAGTCTTGGTCGATTGCATCTCACATGATAATGGGGAATGCGTGTTGGAAACAAGAGAGAGACGATGAATCCTTATTCGAACCACAAACACCACTCAGTCCATTTACTATTCGAGACTATCACGAGTATGAAAAATATACTTATATTCCCGAAAGACAAATTGTGAAGCGAATCAATGGTGAACTATGTGCTTTCAATTTGATTCAAATTATTAAACGATACAATCCGAAATATTATGTCATTGAGAATCCCGAACGTTCAAGAATATGGGAATATATCGACAGAATTCTTGGGTTTAAAATCCCGTATGATAATCTAGTTCACTATAATCAATATGATGATTATCATCTTCAAAAGCCTACGAAATTCAAGTCGAATGTTAGGTTGGATTTGAAAACAGGAAACAAACCAAGTGCAGCGGTATTCAAAAACGTAAATGGATACAACAATCGCTCAAATATTCCGATTAGTCTAGTGAAGAGTATCTTCAATCAAATTCTTGAAATGGAGGGATTGAATGAAAGATAAGAAAATCGCTGAGATTCGATTCAGAGAATATCCGTATTATGACCGTGAAATCACATCGAGAAAATTCGATATGTTATGCCATAAGGAAGAAGATGTGAATTCATGGATCCGTGCAAAGGGAACGAATTCGAAAGCAGCGGAAAACGAGCTCATTCGATTCGAGAGTGACAAGTATATTCAAAATCGTCTCTTTTGGAAGCGATGTGTGGAAGAAACTCTCGAAGAGCTCGATGATAAACAAAGAGAATTTGTCTCGGAATACTACTTTGATGATGTGTACGACTATCGCTCTCTTGCGAAGAAACACTTCACGAATAAGAACGTGATTATGCGTGCGTGCGATAGAGCTTGCAACATATTACTTGGAAAATTAGGAGAAGTTTAGAAAGGGACGAAAAAGCATTGCTGTCCCACTTTTAAAGTGATATATTGATATTGTGAAAAGGTGTAAGAAACGATATCATCTTGTCATAGTGTGAAAACTCCTTTTATTTATTTTTACCTCGGGACCTCCACGCCCGAGGTTTTTTGTTGTCGTTTATACATAGAAATGAGGTGATGGAAAGTGACGAAAATGACATTGAAACAACAACGATTTGCGGATGAGTACATCATCACAGGCAATGCGACTCAATCAGCGATTAAGGCTGGGTATAGTTCAAAATACGCAAACACTAACGCAAATAAGCTACTACAAAACACTACAATAAAAGGCTACATCGATGTGCGACTTGCAAAGCTCGAATCTGAGAAGATTGCAACACAAGAAGAAGTCCTTCAGTATTTGACAAGCGTGATGCGTGGCGAGAAGACCGAACCTCTTTTGGTTCTTGATGGTGAAGGAACTCAAAAAGTTATCCAAGCGGTCCCGAACGTACAATCAAGAACACGAGCGGCTGAACTTCTAGGCAAGCGATATGGAACATTCACGGATCGTGTGGACATCAACGCTCAGATTGAATCGAAACCGAAATTCGATGACATCGTGAACCAATTGGGTGGAAGTGGTCTCGATGAATAGCTTCCCACTCTCTCAAAAATACATCGATTTTTGCAATACTGTTGACAATGTAGATGCGGACTTTCTTGAGGGCACGACAGCCGCTGGAAAGACAACTGTGGGGCTTGGCGTGAAGTTCATGCGTATGGTCTCAAGGAGCAAGAAGAAGTTCCACATCATTGCAGCGAAGACGGTCGGTGTTGCTGAGAAGAACTTAATAAACCAAGACAATGGCATCCTCGACATCCATCGAGATGCTTTTTATTTTGGGAACGGTGATAAGGACTACAAGATTCCACATATCAAATTCGAGGATAAAATCATCTACATCCTTGGATACGATACGAAAGAGAAATGGCAACTCGCTTTAGGAGGGCAATATGGATGTGTGTACATCGATGAGGTCAACACAGCGAACATTGAATTCGTTCGTGAGGTCTCCGCTCGTAATGACTATCTGATGGCGACTCTGAACCCCGACAATCCCGATTTACCTGTGTACAAGGAATTCATCAATCGTTCTCGTCCATACAAGAAATACGAGAAGGATGTTCCTCGTGAGATTATGGCTGACTTGAAAGAGAGACACAATCCAAAGTGGCGATACTGGTTCTTTACGTTTAAAGACAACAAATCTTTGAGTGATAAGGACATTCAAAAGAAAATCGATTCAGTACCTCTTGGGACTAAGATGTACAAGAACAAGATTCTTGGGCTCAGAGGACGAGCAACAGGATTGGTCTTCCCTAACTTCGACAGTAAGAAGCACGTAATCACAAAAGCACAAGCAAAGAAATTCAATTATGTGATGTTTTCAGCGGGGCTCGATACAGCCTACTCTTCCAAGAGTCCTGATACGATTGCGATGATATTCCAAGGAATTACGGATGACGGGCATTTGGTTACACTAAGCGAGCAAGTCTACAACAATGCGGACTTAGACACGCCAATCGCACCATCTGACACGGTCGAGAGGTTCATCGCATTCCTTGACAGAAATTCTAAAGAATGGGGTTTTTGTCGAGATGCGTTTATCGATTCGGCAGACCAAGCAACAATCACAGAATTAAATAAATACAAGAGACAATATGGAACAATATACAACTTTATAAACGCTTATAAGAAAACAAAAATCATCGACCGAATCAACCTTCAAATTGGTTGGATTGCTCGAGGTTTTTATTTGGTCGTTGAAGATTGTGTGGAGCACATCAAAGAGATGAACTCTTATTCGTGGCAAGAAACGAAAGAAGCACCCGAAGACAAGAACGACCACACTATCAATGCGAACCAGTACACGTGGTTGCCATACAAGAAGATGATTGGAAAGAGAGGAATAAAAGATGGGGTTGGTGAATATGATTAGAAATGGAATGAGGAGCTTTTTGAGAATTGAGAAAGCTCAACCAAGTGCAATCGTCATCAATGAAGAGATGACATTCGAGGACAATGCTGCAAAGAACCGAATTTGGTATCGTGGTAAGTCCTACGAGTTACAACAACTATACTCTCAACTATCAACGACACGATTCAGTTTTTGGGGTGCACATTCAACTCCAGGACAAGAAATCAGAAAGATTCACACGGGACTACCTGGAATCATCGTGAAGGTCTTGAGAGATGCGGTGCTTTACGACATGAATGATTTGGAATTTGATGATTCCAAGTATGAAGATTTGTGGGAGGATATCGCACAAGATAATAACTTCAAGAAACAACTAAAAGAAGCGGTGAAAGATGCTCTTGTGATTGGTGATGGAGCATTCAGAATCTCGTTTGATTCGGATGTATCTCAATACCCTATCATCGAATGGGTAAGTGGTGAACGGATCCAAATCAAGAACAAGCGTGGACGATTGCATGAAGTCGTCTTCATGACTCGCTTTGACGAGAACAAGCAAACATATACACTCGAAGAACATTATGGATTCGGATACGTTACGAATAAGCTCTATCGTGGCGATTCTGAATTGGACATTCATTCGACTGAATACACTCAAAACATCAACGACTTCACGTTCGATAAGCATTTGATTCTATGCGTGCCATTTAGCATCTTTGAATCTGATATTGAACGAGGTCGAGGCGAATCCATCTTCGACAGAAAGACGGACTCATTCGATGCGTTGGATGAGGCATGGTCTCAATGGATGGATGCACTCCGAAGCGGTCGAACAAAAGAATATATTCCCGATTCGTTACTCCCACGAGACCCACGAACAGGAACATTCATGAAGCCAAACGCATTCGACAATCGATTCATCAAGATAGCATCGGACAAATCTGAAGGAGCAAGCAACGAGATTACATTGCAACAAGCGAACATCCCTCACGAGAGTTATCTGGCAACTTACGTGACAGCTTTGGATTTAGCATTGCAAGGTATCGTGAGCCCTTCTACGATTGGTATTGATGTGAAGAAGCTTGACAATGCTGAGGCTCAACGAGAGAAAGAGAAGACGACTCTATACACACGCAACACGATTGTTGAAGCGTTGCAAGAGTTTATTCCTCAATTAGTATCTATGACAATCAATAGCTTCAACGTGTTGAATCGTAGACCTATCGAAGAGATTGTGGTGAACGTTCCATTCGGAGAATATGCGAACCCATCATTCGAATCTCAAGTTGAGACAGTTGCAAAAGCGAAAACAAGTGGCATCATGTCCATCGAAGCTTCAGTAGATGAGCTCTATGGCGATTCTAAGGACGAACAATGGAAGTCCGAGGAAGTTACCCGCTTGAAGTCTGAGCAAGGCATCAGCGAGGTCGAAGAGCCTTATCTCAACACGGACTTAGATGGATTCAGCGTTGAAAGAGGTGATGAACTTGCTAGTGAGAATCATGAACAAGAACTACCAAATGAGAACGGATCAAGCGAAAGCCCTTCTCAACATTAGTAAGGAATATTGTCCATTTGGAATCTATGCGGTCGAGAAAGAGAATCAAATTGAGATGATGAATTTGAAACCAACATCGAGAACTCAACTCAAGAAATTGATTCGAGAATATCGATTGAAAGGATTCAAGGTGTATTCGAATGGTTTATGATGTTAGTCGAGCATTTGAAAGAATCGAGAATGAATTGCTCGAGTCCATGACGAGGAATCTCAAGAAACACAAAGCGGAAGAAACTGAGCTTGGTATCGAATGGACTCAATGGCAGGCAATCCAACTCGAAGAATTACAACGATTTAAACAAGAGGCGGCTAAGAAGTACGGTCTTGAATTTAAGTCGATGAATAAGAAAATCAGAGAGACCATCGCCAATGCATCATTGCAAGGTGCGAGCGATGAGGAGCTCAATGTGTTGAAGGCACTCGAGAAAGGCTACGTTCTAAAGCGTGAACGTGGTCTGAGTGCTGGATTCTTCCAAACGAATCAAAAGCGATTAGATGCGTTGATGAATGCGGTCGAACACGACATGAAGACAGCTCAAACCGCTGTACTTCGATATGCGAATGACAAATATCGTCAAATCATATTCCAATCCCCAGTTGCAGCAAGTTCGGGAGCCCTCACCTATGAGAAGGCTGTGGACATGGCAACAAGCGACTTTTTGAAGAACGGATTGAATTGCATTACGTACTCAAACGGTGCTGTGCACAACATCGTGTCGTATGCTGACATGGCTGTGAGAACAGCAAGCAAGCGAGCCTATCTAATGGGCGAAGGTCAGAAGCGACAAGAATGGGGCGTGTCCACGGTCATATTGAACAAGCGATTCAATGCGTGTCCATTATGTATGCCATTTGAAGGGAAAGTCCTCATCGATGATGTGTGGAGTGGTGGAAGTGCTAAGGATGGCAATTATCCACTCATGAGTTCAGCGATGGCGGCTGGCTTGTATCATCCTAATTGCAAGGACAAGCATTCGACATACTTCGAAGGCATAAGCTCAAAGCCCGAATCAAGGTACTATGAAGAGAAGCCCGTCATCAAGGAACGACAGCTTATTGAAAACAAGCTCAATCACGCTAAGAGACAAGCAAAGAGCTATAATCGGCTAGCGAAGAATAGTCTTGATGCTGAGAACCAAGAGACATATCGTGCTCGTGCTACTGAGTGGCGTGGTAAGGTGAAACAATATCGAGAACAACTCAATTCGTTTGAAGAATCTCATGGATTGGAATTGAAAGGGATTGAAGAAAAGAAAATGGAGTTGTATAATATTGCTAGAGATTACAAATCTGTTTCTGACAATGAAATCCACTTATATCAAGAAAGTAGTGACAAGGCTTACAACTCAATTTCGAATGCAAAAGATGGAAAACAAATAAGAAAATCATTGAAAGAGTATACTCTTGGTGGGTATGGAGAGATAAATAAATATAGTGCCGGAGATACTTCTTTTGATAGGTCTAAAGATGTTCAAAACATTTTGAACGGTATGAAACATTTTGAATTAGAAAATGATGTTATTTCATATAGAGGAACAAGTTTGAAATACTTTGAAAAATATCAAATTGGAGATATATTTGAAAGTAAAATATTCTATTCAACTTCATTTGATGAAAGTCAAGCAAAAGCATTTTATAATGACGTTTTTTATATGACAGACGGCGATGCTCCTGTATTGTTGGAAATCCATGTACCAAAAAATACAGAAAGCTTGTATATTGGGAATAATAGTGATTATGAAGTTGATGAAAAAGAATTGTTATTATCTAACAGGTTGAAATATCAATTAAAAGAAAAAATAAATGGAGATTATACAAGGTATATACTGGAGGTGGTTCAATAATGAATAAAAGTTTAATGCCTGAAAAGTTAAAAGAAAGTACGAATGAAACAGAGCGTTTTGCATGGTACCGACATATACCTAATGCTTTAAAAACAGACGAAGAATTCCAAGAGTATTGTGAGTATATGGAAAAAAGAGGTTTACCAAAACCTTTGAGACATACTAAATGTCGTCCGATTTCTGAAAAAATATATAGTCCTGATTTATTAAAAAAGAATATATATAAAAAATAAGCATCTAACAAATAGTTAGGTGCTTTTTTAATACCCCAAATTAAATAAACCCAATTAGAGTCACTCATCCGGAGGGTGGCTCTTTTTGGTATGCCCGAAGGCGTAAAACTACGAGGAGACACCTGAGCACAAAACTGAAAAAAGGGAGACACCCTAAAAACTGAGAGGAGGAACATGAAAATGTTCAAACGCAAACTATTTTTCTTTGATGAATCGGCAAACGCTGGTGAATCAACAGCACAAGATCCGCAACCAAACTCAAACAATCCCGCTCAGAGTACTCCAGCGATTGATTATGAGAAGATTGCGAGCATTGTAGAAGGCAAACAGAAGGTCGCTGAGGACACAGTCTTGAAGAACTACTTCAAGAACCAAGGCTTGACAGGTGAAGAGATGGCTCAAGCAATCTCAAGCTTTAAAAGTCAAAAAGCCTCCGCCCAACCCGATGTGGCAAGCCTTCAAGAAGAGCTTCGAGTGGCACAAGCTCAAGCACTTCAAACAAGAATTGAGAGCAACTTACAACTTGCGGCTATCAAGCAAGGTGTGGGCTCGAACGTGTTGCCATACGTTTTGAAATTGGCAGATTCAACCAATCTCTCGTTGGATTCTAAGGATGAAGACTATGAGGCTGTCATTGCAAAAGTCTTGGAAGACGTTCCAGCTTTTAAACCAGAAGCGACAGCACCAACAGGATTCACCCAAGTCGGATCCACAGGAGATGTCAAACAATCGACAACAAATGATGAACTCTTCAAGATTTTTGGAGTTTAGACATAAAAAAGAAAAGAGGTAAATAAATTATGGTATTAAAATACGCAGAACAATTCGCTCCAGCATTAGAGCAAAAATACGCTAAGGAATTAGCATCTTATGAATTATTCCAATCTAATAAACAAGTAAAATTCATGGATGCTCAAACAATCAAATTACCTAGCATCACATTATCAGGTTATAAAGACCACACTCGTGGCTCATTAGGATTCAACACAGGAACAATCACGAACGATTGGGAGCCTAAGAAATTATCTCACGACCGTTCAATCGAATTTGTAATTGATCCGATGGATGTTGATGAAACAAACAAAACTGTTTCTATTGGAAATGTTCAAAACACATTAGAGGAAGAGCAAACAATTCCTGAAAAAGATAGCTATGTATTTTCTAAATTATATGCAGAGGCTACTGCATACGCAGCAAATGGAGCAACAATCTCAACTGAGGCTCTTACAGCTGAAAACATTTTGGAACAATTTGATTCAGCAATGGAAAAAATGGACGAAGCTGGCGTTCCTGGTGCTGGTCGTCTATTATACGTTACTCCAAAAGTGAACAAATTATTGAAAGAAGCAAAAGACATCCAACGTGTGATGGGTGTTACTGGTGAAGGTTCAGTTAAACGCTCAATCTATGACTTAGATGATGTAAAAATTAAAGTTGTGCAATCAGCTCGCTTGAAATCAAAATACAACTTCACTGAAGGTTGTGTTGCTGCTGCCGATGCTAAACAAATCAACTTCATTTTAGTACATCCAACAGCTGTCATCGCTCGTGACAAATACTCTTACATCAACGCTTTCGAACCTGGTGAAGATTCAAGAACAGCTGACAACTATTTACTACAATCACGCTTCTACATGGACGCATTTTTAGTGAAGAACCGTGCGAATGGTATCTTCATCAACGCTCAAGCGTAATCAAGGAGGAATTTGAATGTATACAGCAGAAAAGGACAATCTAGTTTATACAATTTCAGAAATTGAAAAAGAATACTACAAATCTAGAGGTTTCGACATTTATGATGAAAATCACACTAAAATCGATTCAGGTACTCAAAAAGTAGATTCATCTACTTACAATGAAGCTCTTGATAAAATTGCTGAACTAGAGAAAAAAGTATTGGAATTAAGCAAAAAAGGAAACCGTAAAGGAAACAACAAAGGAAACGACACGCCTGAAGAAGAATCAACAGAAGAAAAGGGTGAGTAATCATGATATATGCTGATGAAGTGTTCTATAAGAACGAATATCTTGGAACTCACAATTCAGAAAATCTCAATCGCATCTTAAAGACAGCAAGTCAGCATATAGACACACTAACATTCAACCGTATTGTTGGAATGGGGTTTGATAATCTTACTCCATTCCAACAATCGGTCGTTCGTGAGGTGTGTTGCCAAATGGCTGACTTCATGATTGAAAACAAAGACTTAATCGAGACCGCTCTTTCATCGTATTCCATCAATGGAGTGTCGATGAACTTTGGTGATTCTTGGAATGTAATGACAATGAATGGAATCGCAATGAAGCGAAGCACATTTGAATTGTTGAATCAAAGCGGACTAACAAGGAAGGTGATTTGATGCATTTTCCAAGTTTAGTGCTCCCACAATTTTGCAAGACTTCAATCCATGTGATTGTACAAAGTGAAGAAGTGTCGAAGGATGGCGAGCCTATCAAGGCATTTGAAGCCGATTTGTTTTGCAATTACCAAGATAAAGTCGTGACCGTGCTCACGGATCAACAGAAAATTGTGAAGCTAACGGGCTCGGCGTTGTTTAATGGCGATATTGCCCCCAATTTGGCGACTTTAAGTGGCGGGAGTGTAAATATCCATGGAGTGGAACGAAATATTGCAGACACACGAAAATCACGAAATCCGGACGGTTCTGTGAATTACACGTATCTCGGATTGGAGTGATGGACGATGATTCATGCAAATAGTCGTGTGAAGTTCGACTTCGGGGTCATTGGAAGGCTCAAGAGGGCTCAAATTCAAGCGTTGGAGCAAACTGGCGAGTATTTACACACAGAAATAGTCAACGCCCAAGTGGTCCCGTTTAGAGACGGTACATTGCAAGGTGAGGCGTTCTCAGTTGATTACTCGGGTTCAAGTAGTGGTCGAGTATCTTTGACACACTCTACTCCATACGCTCGAAGATTGTACTTCCATCCCGAATACAACTTCAACACGAGCACGAATCCACACGCTAAGGGCAAGTGGATGGATGATTGGATTGAAGGTTCGAAAAAAGAGGACATCAAGAAGGCTTATGCTGCTCTATACAAGAAAATTTCGGGGGTATAAAGATGATAACATTGGCAGAAGTGCGAGATTGGTTGGAATCCTTTCACGCAGCTCAAAATTACTACATCGGGAAACTCGATAATAAGAAAATGTATAGCATTGGAGTCTATCAACGAAAGACGAATGTCGAACCACGAATCGCAATTGGTGGGAGGGATTTGGCAAGCTATGATGTGAAATCGGTCAGCATCTTGATTCATCACAATCAAAACGCAAACGAAACTGAAAAGCGTGCGAACTACCTCTTCAACCAAATCCTAAAAGCTCAAAACGTGGTGATTGGTGATACTCCAATCCAAATGATTCGACTCTTATCGAACGAGCCTATTGATGTGGGAACTGATGACAATAACGTGTATGAACGTGTCATCGAATTAGATATCTATTACAGACTAGAAAGTGAGGAATAAAAATGGCAGAAAAAAGAACAGGGGTTTTCCCCGTTTATGAAAACCAATTCCAAGTAAATACAGGAACGAAAGACGCTCCAACTTGGACAGAAATCAAAGAATTAGAAAGCTTTTCAGTATCATTCGACAATGGTGTTGAAGAATGGTCTCCATTCGAACACAAAGGATGGAAACGCCGCTTGATGACAGCTAAATCAGTCACAATCTCAGTGTCAGGAAAACGACACATCGGTGATACTGGTAACGATGCAATCGCTGCTATCGCATTGAAGAACGGACGTGATGCGGAAAAAGACTTCCAATGGACATTCCCAGACGGATCCAAATTAGTATTCAAGGAAGCGGTCATCAACATTAAAGACTTCATGTCTGGTGATAGCACAGCGGCTGCACCATTATCATTCGACATCATGTCTAATGGTAAACCTGAATATACAGCGGCAGGCTAAAAATCACGAAAACAAGTGGAGGGGTGAACATCGCCCCTCTTTTTTATTTGGCAAAGGAGGATAAAAATGCATAAAGCACTAATCAACTTCATCGATGCGGAAACTCGCAAGGAATACAAAGTCGGTGATGTATTCGATACAACAGGGATGACGGATGAACGCATCCACGAATTAACGACCGAACACAATCGAATTGGTGTTCCACTTATCGGTGAAGTAGAAGAAACAGAAACGACAGAAGTATTCACAACAATGAAAGACGAGGTATTTGAATAATGGGAAAGATTTGAAGTAATAAAAGAATGGATCTCATTATCGGGATCCGTTCTTTTTACAGAAAATGATTAGGAATCGTCTATGAATTTG
>ERZ773267.1850-NODE-1850-length-11233-cov-4.084899_pt1 | contig 11233 bp, 8 predicted proteins | sample MGYA00511959_ERZ773267 | MGnify/ENA primary metagenome ERZ773267 (study PRJEB29015, sample SAMEA2738165) | human oral metagenome | biome: human oral; feature: human-associated habitat; material: saliva | place: China | collected 2240 ... | reverse complement strand
TTATCTGGGCTTATAGCCCTGGTACAAACCACCCGTTTGACGGGTGGTCATGATTGGAAACTCTATTATTTAAGAGTAACTGAAGCGTCGTTGCTTTAGTTGTTTTCACACAGCTATTTTTCACTTGATTTCTTTACTTGGCGGGATTGTGGCGGGATTTGCAGATAGTCCGAGCTTTCCTAACACCTCTGTTATTTCAGCACCCCCAGTAACAACCTGTCTATCATAGAAATGAGAATAGGTGTTTAGTGTTGTAGCTTTGTCCGTTCTTCCTGATCGTGCCGAGACATACAAAACATCCTTTTTTAGAACGTTTATCATAAATGAATCATGACTATGACGGAGACCTTTCCCAGTAATAACAGGAACCTTAGCTACTAGTGAATGCCTTTTTAACATTCTACTTAAGGTCGATTTGTTCATTGGAGAGTTAAACCGTGCTAACACGAAATTATCCTCTCTATTATACACTTGTACATTTCTCCAATTTTGCAACACTTTAACAGTTTCGTCATCTATTTCTAAGAAACGCATTCCTGCCCTGGTTTTTGTCTGTTCTTTTCGAATGTATTTCCCATTCCCTTGATATTCTAAGGTAGACTGAATATGAATAACCTTATTTTTAAGATCTACGTCTGACCACTTTAAACTAAGACCCTCAGATACTCGCATCCCCGTCATAAAATAAAGCCAGATAGCCGTATAAAACTGCCTCTCTTCATAAACCGTCTTATCAAAAGTTTTTAATACCTTATCAAGTTCCTCTATAGTCCAAAATTCAGTTTTTGATTGTTCTCCTTTAAGATTGTCTAATTTTCGACAAGGATTAATCTCAATGTATTCCAAACGTTCAGCATAATTTAAGCACTTCTTCAGTTTACACCAAAGACCCTTTGCGTAATTTGGCGAATAGTCCTCCATTAAAGATAATCTAAAATTTTCGCATTCCCGAACATTGATTTCAGACAATTTCTTGTCAGCAAAAACTTCAATGAAAGTCTTATACTGAGGGGAAGCTGTTTGATAGGTTACGGACTGAACTGTTTTTTTATAATAGGGCAAATAAACATCTTCCATAAATTTGGAAAATGGAATATCTAATTGTGGTCTTTTTGAACTAGCACTAGCTATTTTAGCATTGTATTCAGTTCTTATCCTACAAACTTCATCAAAGGCTTGCTTTTCGGTTTTGAAATCAATTCCAAATTGATCCTTATAAGATTTGACCCTAAACCGCTTTCGATCTCCTGTAGAAGGGTCTACACTGAATTCAACCTCATAGTAAATCTTTCCTTTCTTATTTCGACTTACGCATTTATATTTTTTACTCATTTTGTTCCTTTCTTTCAGAAAGCAACTTAAAGCCGAGTAGTTCTTCTACAATATACGTAGGAGCTAAATTAAGACGTGAATTATCAAATGGTGATTTACTTAATTCTACCACATTATTTGATAAAGCTCTAGATTCTTCAAATTGTCGAACAGCAATTAACTTTGCTTGTCTTATAATATCCCGTGCTGTATGCTCAGGAAAACCTAATTTCATTAATTCAGTATGATTTATTGTTTGCATCATCTCTTCTTTCTACTTCCTAATTACATAGATTTAAATTTTTTGATAAAGTTGAGAACGATTCAACTAGTTGGTTCGTTAACCACAAGGCTTAAACTATTTTTCTTTAAAATAATTGTACATTGCATAATAGTCGAATTCCATCTTAACACCGGTTCTTCCATTACGATTTTTTAAAACCACTAACTCAATTTCTCGTGGATTTCTCGATTTAGCTTCATTAACATCAAAATTTGCTTGTCCAGTCCCCTTTAGTTGAAGTCCAATCAAAACGTCGCTAGAATATTCGATTGCTCCGCTCTCCTTGAACGACTGCATACTTACAATAGATTTGTAGTTTTCTCTATTAAAAGAAGAAATAGCAATTACTGGTGTTTTAAAGTCTCGGCTAATCCTTTTCAATTCTATTACCGATCTATCTGTGTTTTGTTTTTCAGTTAATCGTTCATCCACCGGGTATAGAATTTGTAAGTAATCAATAATGACAACGGGTACTTTTCCAGTATATTTGATATGATTTTCAACATCACTTCTAATTTTTTTCACACCAATAAGTCCAGTACCTTCGACAATGTAAATATTTTTGCAGTATTGTAAGTAATTTTCTCCAGCTTTTTTAATCAATTCAATCTCCGGATTGCTGTAACCTGAATATCTACTCCCCTCAGTAATCCCTCGTGCTGTTTTTGCATTTCTGATATCACTATTTTAGGCAAGAGATTCAATAACCGTGTGGCGACTAAGACTTTTACTAATTATTTCCCATCTAGACATTTCAATACTAAAAATCAAAACATCTGTTCCCTGTGCTGCAATTTGATCGGCAATCTGAGTTACAAATGTTGTCTTACCAAGAGAGGAAATTGCACCAACACAATATAAACCTTCGTAAAGACCGCCTTCTAATAGGTCATCTAAACCTTCAAAATTTGTTTTAATACATGAATTATTAGAACCATTCGTAATACCATTAAAAAACTTCTGAAGATGATTAGCTGTTGAATTTTCAAGATACCGCTCTTTTTCACTTTTTGATTGATTGATTGCATTTTCTACCATTTTGTTAAATACTCCTTTATTTTTCACTAACATATCGTTAGGATCTTTTACATCATCAATAGTTAATTTGAAAGAAATAAATTTAATTTTCTTACTTCTAAATTGCTCTGCTAATTTTAGTTCAGCCTCTCTCCCCTTTTCATCTTGGTCCAATGAGAGAATGAAAGTACGATCAATTTTTAGATCAGAAATAAGATTAATTAATTTATTTATATTTCCAATGCTGCCAAGCGCTACTGCCTTTCCACCAACTTCAACGATACTCATGGCATCAATTTCGCCTTCCACAATAAAAATTGGATCCGTAGATTTTTTGAAGAGTTCACTTTTATTAAAAAGATCGCTTCCTCCCACTTTCTGTTTAATATAGTTCATTTGAGTCCCGGGTACAATTTCTCTTGTATCACGAGCAAAATAACAACTTTCACTTAAAGGAATAATTAACCGAGGTGTTTCAGGAACATTTGGATTAGTCACATGGGGATGCTTCCATTTTTTTACGTAGCCAACCTTAAACTGTTGGACTGTTGGAAAACTCAACCCTCGTTTAAGATAATAGTCAGTTTCACAAAGATGCTTTATTGCCTCATTATAAAAACTTGAATAATTTTCTTTTTTCTCTTCTTCCTTTAAAGGAAAAACAGCTTTGGAATTCAAATATTCAGTTCTCTGGTTCTTTAATCTATCACATTCAGTTGATAGATTAAACAACTCTCTGATACGCTTCAATTGATCCTTAAATTTATCAATTCCTTCTACATAGCCGATAAGATCAAAGATATCTCCACCTCTATCGCAAGAGAAACATTTCCACTGGATTTCATCGTAAATGTGAAAAGCACCAGTTCTGTTTCTTCCTTCACCACTATGGCAAAGAGGGCAAATATATGCTCCCTTACCACCTTTACGACTTGGTTCAGAGATTTGGTCAATGTATGCTTTCAAATAAGATTTTTCTTCTTCAAACATATTTGTACTCCTTTTTTCATTTCCAGTAAAAAAATAAAATCCGGATTTTTTTCTTTACAGGCAAAATTATAGCATTGCCTTCAATACGAAAATTGAAGGCATATGATGCTTATTAATATTATTAGTATTGAAAATCAGAGATGCTAAAATATCAGTTATATCAAGGGTGAAAAATTTTTTTACAAATTCAACATACCCCAATTTCTAATTCAACATACCCCAATTTCTAATTCAACATACCCCTTAAATCCTGATTCAATCGAAGTAAATCGATAAATCAGTAAATTTAAATTCCTAAAATTTTAAAATGAATCCTAAATTTTTGGAATTCAAAAAATGAGTTCATTTCTAACTGTTCATCTGATAAAGGTTCACAATTTTGATTACAGTATTCCCACCTAACTAGAATTTTATCATCTACAAGTTTATCAAGTGAATTAGCAAAGTTCTCCTCAATTCTTGAACGCCAACCACCTTTTTTCGATCGAACTTCTTCTATTGCAGGAATTTTAGGACATACATTCAATAGAGCTTCAACTGATATGACTTCATTAGTCTTTTTTCTTCGATTATTATGGTTACTTTGATGATAGACTAGTTTCTTTGCGATAGAATAAACATTTTTACTACGTTCATCAATTTTAAAAAGTCTGAGGGGAAAATTAGTAACATAAGAAGTAATTAAATATCTAACGAATTTTTCAGTCAATTGAACTGTATAAATTCCATTTTTACATTTGAATTCCTCAATCAGTTTCATATCTTTGAATTCTTTGATTTCCGATTTTCTCTTTTCAGCGGTACTAATAGAAAGATCGTTTAGCAAGCTTAATGCCTCTTCAATGATACTACGTACACTCTTTTTCGTTGAGATACTTGCTGGTTTAGATTTCCCCATAAGTTCTGCATACTGTTTAATTGAAAATTCAACCAAGCAATTAACAGCCTCTTCTTCACTTAGTCTATATTGGTTCTTCTTCCCGACAAGAAGAATCAATAAATCCAACATCTTCAAAACTCGGAGTTTGAAATAATCTTTGTTAGCGTCAAAGTTTTCAATATGAATCGTACCAGTCCCTAAATGAATCGAAGTTCGATTAGTGATCGGATCCCTCACTTTGTCAACTGTTTTCAAATTAACAGAAGGTAGCAAATTCAAAGTCGGTGCATTTAAAATCTTCTCGTTTTTCTTTGTTTTATCAACAGGCATTATATAACCTCTTTTTTTATTTATTTGAAAAGATTATTGAGGGCACAAAAAAAGAGCTGTTAGCTTGTTTGCTAACAACTCTCTTGCTCTCAATAAATTTTTTTCTTTCCATAATAATAGTCTGCCATTTTTTGATAAAACTAAAAAAAAGAAAAATCAAAAAAAGTCACCATTTTAACTTTTCAAATATCAAAAATTGCTCCATTTTATACTAAAATTTAAAAAGGACACTTTACAAAGTGCCCTTTAAAATAACTGAAATAGTGTAATTTTAAGGATCAAAACCCAATCGCTAAGCGAATCAGCGCTTAATAAAAAACACTTTATAAATTTTCTATAGAAAAATGTCGCTTTTTCATCTGATTGTAACACCTTACCAAAAAAATAACTAGGTAAGGTGTTGGTTTTGCGTACACTTTTTACACTGAACTTTAGTTCAAAAAAGACAATTTCCTTAGTTTGACTATGGAACTCAAACTACTTTTTATCAAATACCTTGATATGCATGACAAATGGTAGAAAAGGACTTAGTCCTGTGCAATACAGAACTAAATCCTTTGTGTAAATTAATTGTCTAACTTTTTGGGGTCAATACAGATGCAGAGCATTTTTTAGTCACCAGTGATTTTTTATTGATATAAAAGTTCTTAATTGTGATTATCTTCTGAATGGTCACGAATCAAGGCTTTCATGGCTTTGATATCTTCATAGTGCTTTTCAACTGGATTGAAACGTAGACAAACCAACATAATCAATCCAGTTATGATTGGTCCGCCGAATCGCATAAAGTTAAGGATAAAGAGTGTTGCTTCATTTTGTTGACCAACTGCACCAGCAACATAACCGACTAAACCAAGAAGGAAAAGCGGAAGGGAATTGCTGACAGTATTCCCACATTTTTGGGCAAATCCTTTAATAGATGAAATTACACCGTTTGCTGAAATACCTTCTGTAAATTGAATATAGTCAATCGCATCATTTACCAAAACGTTAACAAGAGCATTTTGCATGGAAGCTAAAGCTGTTGCGATAAAGGTTACAACACAAAGGAAAACAAAGTTTGTATTTCCAAAGAAGAAAAGAATAGCATAACAAATTGAAGAAGTGATTACTGAGAAAGTAAGAGCGCGTTGTCCTGTTTTGAAAACACGAAGAACGATTGGCATAAGTACAACCATTGATACTAGGGCACCCATTGAAACAACGAGCATATAAGTTGAAATAAGGTCTGGGCGTGCAAGGTAGTACATCACATAGTAAACAGATGTTGCAAACATCAATCCATAACCAAGTGAAGCCATAATCCAAACAATAATAAATGGTAATAGTTCTTTGTGTTTTAAAATACGTTTCAAATCATGCGACAATGGGCGTTCTGGTACTTTTTCAATGTATTTTTCTTTACCTGTCGCAAAAAGTCCCCAGAATGACACACATGATAGCAATCCCAGAACAAACATCAATGGAATCCAGCCATTTGAAATACCAAATATACTCGCAAACCATTTTTCAATCACTTGTCCATATGAAGAACCGATGGTAAACATTAAGGCTGTACAACCTGCCCCGTAAGTAATGATTTTATTACGAATTTGGTCATCTTTAACGTGAGCTGGAAGCACTGACATTTGAGGCATGGTATACATAGTAACAGTCATACCATAGCCAATGTACATGATCATGTAGTACCAAACACTACCTGAACCCATGTTAACCCAAAGCAGAGTCCCAAAAAGTGTCAAGAGAATTGGTGCAAAGATAAAGTACGGACGATAGCGTCCCCATTTGGTATGTGTACGGTCAGCAATAACTCCCATCATTGGGTCGTTGATAGCATCCCACAAAGTGGCTGTAAACATCAGACCTGCTACTGCAGTTGCCGAAATACCAACAGTATCTGTCAAATAAACACTAAAATAGCTACCTATAATAGCGGCAATCATCATGGCAGTACCATTGACTGACGTCGCGTGAAAGAAGGCAAACTTGCCATCCATTTTTTCTTGTGGCCGATTGTTTTCCATAAGAATATACTCCTTTTTCATTTTCCTATTGGTTTTTACATGTCTAAGTATAGCAATAAGAAATCGGTTTCACCATATCTGAAAATCAGATTTGTTGTGTTCATTTCGTAGGTTAGAATTTTGAACTTTTTCTTTAAAATATCAAATACCCCTTTAAAATCAACAACTTACATCTTGTATATATTAATTAATATATTTTGTGTGGCTATTATTTAGATAGTTTTTCTATTTTATAAGTTAATCTCAATGTTCCCATCTCTTGAGTTGAGGCTCACTCCCACTGTCTGCGAAGTCTTTCTCAAAATAAGCTGCGCACGACCGTTGTAGGTAGAACTTGTTTGATTTCCTGTAACTTCTAGATGCAGAGGATTAGCAGAGCCAAAGCCAATTACATTTGCTCCTGTAACTGAAAGAAGCTCTATGTCTTCATCTGCATCATTGATGATGTTGCCAGCGGCGTCTTCTAGCGTCAACGCTAAGTAAACTAATTCATCATTGGTGAAATCTTCTGTAACAACGAGGTGTTTTGTAGAGGGATCTGCGGTTGTCAAAGTAATCTCACCTAGAACTTTACCGTTGCGGTAATTGATAGCTTTCAAAGTACCCGCTTGGTATAGCAACTCAAATGTGGCACAAAAGGCTAAATTATCTCCAACTGATTTTCTTTCAACCAAAGTATCATCTAAATAAAGAGCAACTTCATCACCTTGTGCATAAACTTCAACTACTACTGGTTGTCCGTCAACACCAGTCCAAGTCCATGATGAGACGCTGTCTGAAATGACCCAAGGTGTTTTGATAAGGTGTTTACCATAATGGTGGGGATTTTGGACAGTAATATAAGGATTGGTGCGGCGGCCAAAAACAATCTCACGGTAATAAGAAGCAGGACGACGGAAGCCTGTGATATCAATGTCACCCACATAGGAAAGCTGAGCTGGGAAATGAGCATCGAAGCCTCCTTCTCCAAAATTGTAGGCAGGAATTCCAACTCCAGCCTCGCCGATATAATCCCAACCTGTCCAGGTGAAATCACCGATGACACTTGGGGTTTTAGTAATAATGTCCCAGTTTTCTGCAATTTGTGGTGGGTAGGTTTCTGAGCCAACCATGACACGGTTAGGATAGTTGACCGCATCTTCCTCATACCTTGCTGTCATATAGTTATAACCCGCGATGTCTGTTGAAGCGGTCGCAAATTCAAGGTTTTTACTTACAGTCTCATGACGAACAATATTGTGCATCTGTGTATCCATTAATGTCATAAAATCATTGATATTTCCTTCAAAACTCATATCGTTGTCAGAAGCAATATCTGCCATAATGGTCATAATGTCATCACCAGCCGCAAAGACACCGTTGATAGAGGCCAATGTTGGGCGACTAGGATCCATGCTTTTCACTTTGTGAACAATTTGGCGAGCGATACGACTACCATGCTTGGTTCCAATTTCAGGAATTTCATTTCCGATAGAATACATAACCACACATGGATGGTTGAAATCAGATTCAACCATAGCTTGGACATCTTCTTCCCATTTTTCAGTGAAGACCTGGCTGTAGTCAAAATCAGACTTAAAGCGAGTCCACATGTCAAAGGTTTCATCCATGACGTACATCCCAATTTCATCACAGGCAGCTAGTAAAGCGGGGGCTGCTGGATTGTGTGACATCCGAATAGCATTAAAACCAGCCTCTTTGAGGATTTGAACTTGGCGGATATGGGCACCTTTATAAGTTGCAGCTCCAATCAAGCCACTGTCATGGTGAATACAAGCCCCACGAAATTTAACAGTTTCACCATTGACTTGGAAGCCATTCTTAGCATCTACAGAAAGAATACGAAGGCCTGTTTTGACACTTGAGTCATCAACAACTTCACCCTTTTGAAGTAAGCGTGTCTCAATAGTATAAAGATAGGGAGCTTCAGCAGTCCATAGTTGCGGCTGGTCAACAGTTATGTGAAATGCTAATTCATCTGTTTCGTTAGATAGCATAAAGTAGGGACGGATGTCTGATTGGATAATCTTGCCTGCGGCATCCTTAACCAGCGTTTCTAATTGAAAATCCTGAGGTTCTGAGTTTTCATTTTGCACGGTAACACGAACTTCAAGCTTAGCCTGCTCCTTGCTTAATTCTATAGTTCTAACAAAAACGCCTTTAGGTGCAATGTGAAGAGCACCACTTGTCAATAAGTAAACATCGCGATAAATTCCGCTACCAGAATACCAACGACTGTTGCTCATGACACCGTTACGGACTTGAACACGGATTTCATTTTCCTGACCAAAATCAAGATAATCATTGAGTGGCACATAAAAAGTACTGTAACCGTTGTGACGTTTCCCAGCTAAACGCCCATTAATATAAACAAAGGCATTCATATAAACACCCTCAAATTTGAGGACGAATCGTTTATTTTTATCTTCTTCAGACAGGTTCAAATAAGTCGCATAGTTGATGTTTTTACCATCCTTAAAACCAGTATTCCCACCATTTGGGCTTTCTGCATAGGCTTTTTCATAGAGCATAGCATCATGAGGCAAAGTCACATTTTGAGCATGATTTGGCACACTCCAAATTAAGGCAAAGGCATCCTTGTCCTCCCAAAACTTCCAATTCTGATTAAATAATTGTGCTTTCATAACGTCTCCTTCCGAGATTTTTCATAGTTTATAGAACCATTATAGCGATACTAACTGCTTCTTTCTATAGTTAAAAATGAACTATTGTGTGGTGATTTCATAGATAAAAACCTATCTTCCATATTTGGAAAATAGGTTTATAAGCAATTACATATTTTAAAATGAAATTGAAGAAAGTAGAGCTAGGTAACAAACAATTATTATAAAATTAATTTCAACGTCTGGTTTTCAGTTTCAACTAATTTGTAAAAGTTAGGTCTTCCGGCATATTTATCATTTAAGGAATGTAGGGCAAAAAGTAAATTGCCTTGCAAGTCAGCAAACATCTCCCGTGCCAACCAAATTAGATTTGTACTTCAATTTTATCACTGTCTATCATAGCTACATCACGCATATTGTCTCCAAAAAAGTTAGCCGTAAAGCTATTATAAATTATTACCTATACAAATCTTTCTTATCTTGATTCTCGATATTCCGCTGGAGACATCCCCAAAATTTTCTTAAAGATTTTATAGAAATAAGATGGGTTTTCATAACCAACTTTGAACGCAATTTTTTCAATAGGAGCACTGGTATATCGGAGATAGTCAGCAGCAACATTGACACGTTGAATATGGATAAGTTTGATAAAAGACTTGCCAGTATGCTTTTTAAGGTATGAAGACAAATAATTGGGATTAAAGCCAAAGTGTTCACCCATTTCTTCCAAGGTAAGTGTAGCGTAATGTTTCTCGATATAGAGTAAAAGCGACAGCAAGGTAGACTCTGTCTTACGATTACTAACCATGGCAGTATTGTCTCTGGTTGAGATGCGCAGTAATTTTGCAAAAAATACTAAGAGTTCATAGCGAATGATATTATTAGACTGCTCATCAGTCAGGTTGTAATACTCATAAACGATATTAGCGATGGTATGAAGTAGGCCATCTGTGTCTTTAGAATGAAAAACGGTGTAAATGCCTTTCTCATCATCGAGAGCTGCTGGGGTAAAGAAGAGTAGGTCTGCCAAATAACTACTACTACCACTTCGTCTCAAAAAATCCAATTCGTTATCCGAGAAGGCTGTTGGTTGCAGAGCGATGTTCAAAATCAAATCCTCCTTACCCGTCTCAAGATTTTTATGGATGGTATTTGGACCAACGATAAAAACATCCCCTCTGTTTAAAACAACTGTTTCAGTCTCAGTAACGATAGTCAAACTGCCCCGTAAAGGTATAATCATTTCAACATAATTATGAAAATGATAGGGAACAAAGGAATTGATGGGATTAACTGATAAAGATATAGGTTTGATGACAACATCCAGAGAATCATCTAAGTTCTGAAAGAATCTATAAACAGGATTCTCTCCCAACAGTTTACTAGGGACGGGATGCAAATTGTCAACAATCTCTGACCAATTCCGATGTTCCCGCTTCTCTATCAATAAATCAAATATTTCTTCGTGCATGCTACCTCCAATCTATTTCTTATTATACCTTACTTTTGGTTTTTACTCTATTCAAAATCTACGAAATGAACACATCAAAGATTTTTTTACACTATTGTTGAGGATGTTATCTAGTGATAAACTAAAGAAAATCGTGTTAAAAGTCACTGACATCAGCCAGACTAAATTAACACACAACTTTCGGAGGAAAATATGCTAAACCTTGCAACAAAACCTTATAATCTTAATGAGGAACAAATTAATTTTATCATTAATAAAGTTGACACGATGTCAACGGAAGAAAAAATTGGTCAGTTATTCTTT
>ERZ773267.1848-NODE-1848-length-11263-cov-6.164347_pt1 | contig 11263 bp, 8 predicted proteins | sample MGYA00511959_ERZ773267 | MGnify/ENA primary metagenome ERZ773267 (study PRJEB29015, sample SAMEA2738165) | human oral metagenome | biome: human oral; feature: human-associated habitat; material: saliva | place: China | collected 2240 ... | reverse complement strand
GACCAGCGCGCCGCCGTGAGACTGGAGACCTCCCACCTGGGTCAGTGGGCCTCATCACACGGGGCGGCCCTGGTGGCACTGGAATCCGTGCTCGACAACCCCACCCTGGTGGACCTCAGGCCCACCTCCTAGCCGTCACCAGGCATATCGACCACCTCGCCAGTAGCAGGCGGGCGCCGCATGCTGTAGTTTGTTCGGAGTTCAGACTATTCAGCCCGAAGGAGTGCTGATGTCTCCCCAGACCCAGCCCGCAGCGTCGCTCCCCTCCCAGGTGGGGGGACGCCTCACCCTGCCGATCCAGACCGGCATGGATGAGGAGATCCGCCGCCTCATCGCCCGCCTGGGTGCCGACGCCGTGCGGAACTCCGACGGCACCGAGCTGCCCGGCATCGTCTCGGAGCTGGCCACCAAGGTCTACTCCACCTACTTCGTGGGACGCGGCGACAACGCCTGGGCCGACGCCCACCCCGAGGAGGCCACCCGGATCTTCCTCATGTCCGACCGGGTCGCCGCCACCGCCGACGGCCCCGTGAGCATCGACCTGCTGGCCTCCTGGTTCGCCGACCAGGTCCGCCCCGACACCGGCTGCGACATCTCGCGCTGGTGGCAGGCCCACGACCGCACCACCGGCCAGGAGCTGCCCGCTTCCGCGTGGGGCATCGAGGCCGACGGGCGCACGGTCACCGTGCACGAGGCCATCGCCGGGCACGTCTACACCGTCAGCTTCCTGGCGATCCAGACCTGGGACCCCACCCAGATGTACAACTACCTCACCAACGGCTGGGACGAGGACCCCACGCGCGTCAAGGAGAAGCCCTTCGACGTGCGCCACGAGGCCACGTGGTCACACGTGCGCACCCACCTGAGTTCCTGGCTCTCCACGCACCCCGAGGTGGACGTGGTCCGCTTCACCACCTTCTTCTACCACTTCACCCTCGTCTACGGCGCCGACGCCACCGAGCGCTACGTCGACTGGTTCGGCTACTCCGCCTCGGTGAGCGTCCCTGCCCTGGAGGCCTTCGAGGAGGAGTACGGCTACCGCCTGACCGCCGAGGACTTCGTCGACGCCGGCTACTACAACTCCCCCTTCCGGGTTCCCACCCGCGCCTTCCGCGACTGGATCGACTTCCAGCAGCGCTTCGTCTGCTCCCGGGTGCGAGAGCTGACCGACGCCGTCCACGCCCAGGGCAAGGAGGCGATGATGTTCCTGGGCGACAACTGGATCGGCACCGAGCCCTACGGCGAGCACTTCGCCACCACCGGCCTCGACGCCGTCGTCGGCTCCGTCGGATCGGGGGCGACCTGCCGGATGATCGCCGACATCCCGCACGTGCGCTACACCGAGGGCCGGTTCCTGCCGTACTTCTTCCCCGATGTCTTCCACCCGGGGGGCGATCCCGTCTCCGAGGCCAACCGCAGCTGGCTGGAGGCCCGGCGCGCCATCGTGCGCTCCCCCCTGGACCGGATCGGCTACGGCGGCTACCTGTCCCTGGCCGTCGAGCACCCCGACTTCATCGACCGCGTCGAGCAGATCGTCGCGGAGTTCCGCGCCATCCACGAGCGTTCCGCGGGGCTGCGGCCGCTGACCCCCGGCTTCAAGGTCGCGGTCGTCAACTCGTGGGGCCGCCTGCGCTCCTGGATGACGCATATGGTCGCGCACGCCCTGTGGTACCGCCAGACCTACACCTACCTGGGGGTCCTCGAGGCGCTGTCGGGTCTGCCGGTGGACGTGGAGTTCCTGTCCTTCGACGACGTGCGCGCCGGCCTGGCCCCGGACGTGAAGGTCCTCATCTGCGCGGGCGCCGAGGGCACCGCCTTCTCCGGGGGCGAGCAGTGGACGGATGCGGAGCTGGTGGCCGCGGTCAGTTCCTTCGTCACCGCCGGCGGGGGCCTCATCGGGGTGGGGGCTCCCAGTGCCCACCCCGCTCACGGGGTCACCTTCCAGCTCGCCGACGTCCTGGGCGTCGACCGCGAGGTCGGCTGGGGCCTGAGCACGCGCCGTCGTCCTCCCGAGGTGCAGGAGCACTTCATCACCCGGGACCTGACCGGCGGCCTCGACGACGGCGAGGGCACCCCCGACGTCGTCGTCACCAGCCCCGGTACCCAGGTGCTCGACGCCGCGGACGGCCAGGTCCGTCTCGCGGTCCACGAGCTGGGTCGGGGCAGGGCGGTGTACGCCACGGGACTGCCCTACAGCGCCCAGAACTCGCGGCTGCTGCACCGGGCCGTCTTCTGGGCCGCGGGCCGTCAGGAGGAGTTCTCCGACTGGGCGGCCCTCGACCCCAGGGTGGAGGTGGCCGCCTACCCCGATGGCCGCACCACCCTCGTCATCAACAACTCCCTGGAGCCCGTCACCACGACGGTGCCGACGCCCCAGGGCCCCCGGACGGTCCGTCTGGAGGAAGGAGGACACCAGTGGCTCACCGCTGCGTCGCAGTGAGCACCCCTGTTCCACATCCACTCCCCACTCACGGGCGCGCACCGACAACGCCGGCAACACCGACGGCACCGGCAACACCATGTCATCACCCCACCGCGCCCCCGCCCCTTCCGGCAGAAGCCGGGCCTTTTCAATGACGAAGAAGGAAGATCCCATGAAGAAACACGCACTGGCCGCCTCGCTGCTCGCCTTCGCGATGCTCACCGCGGGCTGCTCGGCCACGACCGGCTCGTCCGGCTCGTCCTCATCCGGCGGCGTCATCCGCTACCTGCACCGCCTGCCCGACGGCGAGGGGATGACGAAGGTCAACGACATCGTGGCCCGCTGGAACTCCGAGCACCCCGACATGAAGGTCGAGGCCACCAAGTTCGACGGCAAGGCCGCGGACATGAACGTCAAGCTGGAGAACGACGTCAAGGCCGGAACCGGCCCCTGCCTGGCGCAGGTCGGCTACGCCGAGATCCCCAAGCTCTACACCTCCGGCCTGCTGACCGACGTGTCCTCCCAGGCCGAGAAGTACAAGGACCACTTCTCCGAGGGGTCGATGTCGCTGATGACCGTGGGCAAGACGGTTGTCGGCCTGCCGCAGGACTCCGGTCCGCTGGTCTACTTCTACAACAAGGCCGCCTTCGACCAGCTCGGGCTGAAGCCGCCCACCACGAGCGCCGAGCTGGCCGAGGTCGCCAAGAAGGCGGCGGAGCAGGGCAAGTACGCCCTGGCCTTCGAGCCCGATGAGGCCCCCAACACCCTGGCGGGCCAGTCGGCCGCGGCCGGCGCCCAGTGGTTCAGCGCTGAGAACGACAAGTGGAAGGTCAACGTCTCCAGCCCCGAGACCGCCAAGGTCTCCTCCTTCTGGCAGGGGGTCCTGGACTCCAAGTCGGCCCTCGTGGCCAACCGCTGGGACGACGCCTTCGGCAAGGCGCTGGTCGACCAGCAGCTCATCGGCACCATCGGGGCCGCCTGGGAGGGCGCGCTCCTGGCCGACACCATGAAGGACTCCCCCAACGCCGGGTCCTGGGCGGTCGCCCAGCTGCCCGCCTTCGGGGACAAGGCCATGTCCGGTCCCGACGGCGGATCCGGCGTGGCCGTCCTCAAGGGCTGCTCCAACCCCGAGGGGGCCATGGCCTTCAACGACTGGTTCAACACCCAGGTCGATGACCTGGCCACCCAGGGACTGGTCCTGACCGCGAAGGCCCCGGTGAAGACTCCGCAGACCATCTCCACCTTCTTCGGTGGCCAGGACGTCTACGCCGAGTTCACCAAGGCCAACGCGGCCGTGAACTCCAAGTTCGGCTTCATGCCGACCTGGCCCTCCCTGGCGGACCCCATGACCAAGGCCGCCGAGGCGGCCGGGAAGGGGACCGGCAAGGTCGATGACATCTTCCAGGCGGCCCAGAAGACCTCTGTCAGCTCCCTGAAGGACGCCAACCTGCCCGTCGCCGAGTAGGCGGTCGAGCACGGCCCACGGGCAGCCACCGGCACCACGATCGAAGTGAGAGCATCATGAGCACGACGACAACGACAACGGGCGGTTCCTCCTCCCCCTCGTCACCGGATCGAGAACAGGCCTCTCCCGCCATCCGCACCACCTCGTTGCGAAAGCGCAGGGAGGCCCGGGCGGGTATCGGGTTCGTGGCCCCGTTCCTGGCCATGTTCGCCGTCGTCTTCCTCATTCCGATCGTGGTGTCGGTCTACCGGTCCTTCTTCCGCGACGTCGCCTCGGGCTCGGACCTCTACGGCGGCGGGGAGAAGGTGAGCACCTTCGTCGGCCTGGACAACTACGTCCAGGCGGCGGGGCAGCCCGCCTTCTGGAAGGGACTGGGCCGGGTCCTGCTGTTCGGCGTGGTCCAGGTCCCGGTCATGATCCTGGCGGCCCTCGCCCTGGCGCTGGTGCTCGACTCCCTCCTGGTCAGGCGGGTGACGGTCTTCCGCCTGGGCTTCTTCCTGCCCTACGCGATCCCCGGGATCGTGGCCGCGATCATGTGGCTCTACATGTACAACCCCAGCTTCTCCCCCATCAATGAGCTGCTGGGACTGGTGGGCCTGAAGGTGGACTTCTTCGGCAGGAACATCATCTTGTGGTCCATGGCCAACATCACGACGTGGACCTTCACCGGGTACAACATGCTCATCTTCCTGGCGGCGCTGCAGTCCGTGCCCCGCGAGCTCTACGAGGCCGCCCGCATCGACGGGGCCACCGGGTGGCAGATCGTCCGGCGCATCAAGATCCCCATGGTCCGTTCCGCCTCGCTGCTGGCGGTCCTGCTCTCCATCATCGGGACCGTGCAGCTGTTCAACGAGCCCACCGTCCTGTACAGCCAGAACCAGTGGATGGGGCTGGACTACACGCCGATGATGATGGCCTACAACTCGATGACCGGTGCGCTCTCACCGTCCGGCTCGGGCCCGGCATCCGCGGTCTCCGTCCTCATCGCCCTGGTGGCCGGTGCCCTGGCCGCCCTCTACGCCCTCGTGCAGAACAGGATCGACAAGTGAAGCCCACCGACACTCCTCGCTCGCTGCGCCCGTCGGTCCCCGCACGGGCCGTGACCATCGCGGTCCTGGTCATCGTCCTGGCCTACATGCTCGGCCCGGTCTACTGGCTCATCGTCTCCTCCACCAAGTCCAACTCGGACCTGCTGACCTCCTCCGGGTGGTGGTTCTCCGGACGCAACAGCTTCTCCGCCAACTACAGCGCGCTCATGAGCTGGACCCAGGGGCTCTTCTGGCGCTGGATCCTCAACTCGCTGCTCTACTCGAGCGTCGCCGGGGTGCTGGGCACGCTCCTGTCGGTCGCCGCCGGCTACGGCCTGGCGAAGTTCGAGTTCGCGGGGCGGGGCGCCGTCCAGGTCGTCATCCTCTCCGGCCTGCTCATGCCCATCGCGCTGCTGACCATCCCGCTGTACCTGGTCCTCGACGCCGTGCACCTGACCAACACCGTCTGGTCGATCATCCTGCCGTGCTCGGTCAGCCCCTTCGGGGTCTTCCTGGGCCGCGTATACGCCGACTCCTCGGTACCCAACGAGATCATCGACTCCGCGCGCATCGACGGGGCCAGCGAGATCCGCATCTTCTTCACCATCGTGCTGCGGCTGCTCGCACCGGCGATGGTGACCATCTTCCTGTTCATCTTCGTGGCCACCTGGAACAACTTCTTCCTGCCGCTGATGACCATCAACTCCGCCGAGCTCAAGCCCGTCACCCTGGGGCTCTACGGGATGTCGACCTACTTCAACCCTCAGTACGGGGCGCTCCTCCAGGGCGCTCTCCTGGGCGTCATCCCCCTGATCGTGCTGTTCCTGGGCCTGCAGCGCTTCTGGCAGTCCGGCCTGGCCGCCGGCGCCGTCAAGGGCTGAGCCCCTCCCCCAGCGCCCTCCCTCACCACCCCTATCCACCTCGCCGCCCCGTCCCGGGCAACGGCGCCTCAGCAGAGGAACCACCATGATCCACTTCGGCACCGGCGGCTGGAGAGCCGTGATCGGCGACGAGTTCACCCGCGCCAACGTCAGGCTCCTGACCCAGGGGCTGGCCAACCGCATCCTTCAGGAGGGCACGGCCGAGCAGGGCGTCGTCATCGGCTACGACCGCCGCTTCCTGTCCGACACCGCCGCCTGGTGGGCCATCGAGGTGCTCGTCGGCAACGGCATCCGGGTCACCCTCATCGACCGCCCCTCCCCGACCCCCACCACCATGTGGACGGTGCGCCGCCTGGGGGCCGCGTACGGGATGGCCGTGACCGCCTCCCACAACCCGGCCCTGTACAACGGCATCAAGATCTTCCTGCCCGGCGGCCGCGACGCCGACCTGGGGGTCACCGACGAGCTCACCGCCTCCGTGCAGGGCCTGACGGATACGGACGTGCGCAGCGTCGAGCCCCATGAGGCCCGCTCCAGCGAGCTCGTCACCATCCAGCGCTCCATCAACTGGTACCTGGACGCCATCATCGACAAGCTCGACACCGAGACCATCCGCCACGCCCACATGCACATCGTGCTGGACCCGATGTTCGGGGTCTCCGAGACGAGCCTGCAGACGATCCTGCTGACCGCCCGCTGCCAGGTGGACGTCATCCACGACCGCCACGACCCCCTGTTCGGGGGCCGCATGCCCTCACCCACCGAGGGGACCGTCACCACCCTGCGCAACGCCGTCGTCGAGTCCGGTGCGGACCTGGGCATCGCCACCGACGGGGACGCGGACCGCCTGGGCATCATCGACGACACCGGCGCCTACCTCACCCCCAACCAGGTCCTGGTCCTGCTCTACGACTACCTGCTGACCCGCAAGGGCTGGTCGGGGCCGGCCGTGCGCAACATGTCCACCACCCACCTGCTGGACCGGGTCGCGGCCGCCCACGGGCAGGTCTGTCACGAGGTGCCCGTCGGCTTCAAGTGGATCAGTGCCAAGATGGCCGAGACCGGGGCCGTCATCGGGGGCGAGTCCTCCGGGGGCCTGACCGTGCGCGGTCACATCCCCGGCAAGGACGGGGTCTACGCCGGCTCCCTGCTGGTCGAGGCGGTGGCGGCCTCGGGCAAGAGGCTCTCCGAGCTCTACGCCGACATCGTGGCCCGCTACGGTGAGCTCGTCATGGTGGAGAACGCCTACGGCTTCACCTCCGAGCGGCGCGCCGAGCTGGAGGAGCGCATCTTCGACGCCCACGACCTGCCCGCCTTCGCCCACGACGTCGAGCGCGTCTCCTGGGAGGACGGCTGCAAGGTCTACTTCACCTGCGGAGGCTGGGTGACGATCCGCTTCTCGGGCACCGAGCCGCTCCTGCGGGTCTTCGCCGAGATGCCCACCGGTGACGAGGCCCGGGAGACCGCGGCCGCCGTCGCGAGCCACTACGGCCTGGACGCCTGAGACGGGCAGGAGGAAGGATCCCATGAGAGACGCGATCACTGACACGATGACCGCCGTTGCGACTGAGGCGGGCACTGAGACAGGGAATGAGACGGGGAGCGACGCGGCGGGCCGCACCCGTGTCGCCGTCGTCCTGGCCCGGGGGCTGGGCACACGCATGCGGGCGAGCAGCGCGGCCGGCTCCGGCCTGACCTCCCAGCAGGCCACGGCCGCGGCCAGCGGCTACAAGGCCCTCATGCCCATCGGCGAGCACCGGCTCATCGACTACAGCCTCTCGGCCCTGGCCGACGCCGGGATCGAGCGGGCGGTCCTGGTCGTCGGCCCCGAGCACGAGGACTTCCGCCGCCACATCGACTCCCTGGAGCGCACCCGGCTCACCATCGACCTGGCAGTCCAGGTCAACCCCTTGGGGACTGCCGACGCCGTCCTGTCCGCCGAGGCGGCCGTGGGCGGGGAGTGCTTCCTCATGGTCAACGGGGACAACTACTACCCCCGCCAGGTACTGCACGACCTGGCCCGCCACCGGGGCAACGCCCTGGCCGGTTTCGACCGCGCCGCCCTGGTGGCCGAGTCCAACATCCCCGCCGAGCGGATCGCCGCCTTCGCCCTCGTGCGCGCCCGTAACGGGGCGCTGGAGGAGATCGTGGAGAAGCCCGCTGCGGAGGTGGTCCGGGCCGCCGGAGCCCATGCCCCGGTGTCGATGAACGCCTTCCGGTTCACCCCTGAGATCTTCGCCGCCTGCCGGCGGATCGCCCCTTCGCCGCGCGGCGAGCTGGAGATCGTCGACGCCGTGCGCGCCCTGCCCGGTCCGGTCTGGGTCCTGGCGGCAACGGGAGGGGTCCTGGACCTGTCGCGGCGTGAGGACATCCGCGAGGTCGAGGCCCGCCTGTCCGGGACGGAGGTGTCGCTGTGAGTGAGGGAACGCACGGGGCGATGAGTGAGACGCCCGAGGAGACCGCGTGGCGGGTGCCCGGACGCGTCGAGGTCCTGGGCAAGCACACCGACTACGCCGGCGGCTCAGTCCTGGTCGGCGCCGTCGACCGGGCGATCACGGCGCGGGCGCGCCGCGTGGAGGGGTCGCCAGGGTCCCTGACCGCCACCACGGACGGCGGCGATCCGGTCACTCTGCGTGCCGGGGTGGCCCCGGGCCTGGAACCGGGCCACTGGGGCCGCTACCTTCACACGGTGCTGGACCGCCTCACCCTCAACTTCGGGAAGGGCGCCGCGGCCCACCTGTCCATCTCCTCGGACCTGCCGCCGGCCTCCGGGATGAGCTCGTCCTCCGCACTGGTGTGCGCCACGGCCCTGGCCCTGGCCTCCCTCAACGGCTGGGACGAGGATCCCCGGTGGATCGAGTCGATGCCCGACCTCCTGGCCCTGGCCGGCTACCTCGCCGCCGTGGAGGGCGGACGGGCGTGGCGGGACCTGCCGGGGACCAGCGGGGTGGGCACCCGCGGCGGGAGCGAGGACCACACCGGCATGCTGTGCGGTACCCGGGACCGGCTACTCCTGGCCGAATTCGACCCGATGCGCGTCGAGCGGACCATCTCCTTCCCCTCCCAGTGGGCGCTCGTCGTCGGCGTGAGCGGGGTGCTGGCCCACAAGACCGGTGCGGCCCTGGAGGACTACAACCGTGGGCCGAGCACCGTCCAGACGGTGCTGGCCAGGTGGAACGAGACCACCGGGCGCGCCGATGCCTCCCTGGCCGGTGCGGTCAGGCACCTGGTCGGGGACGCCACCGGCGAGCAGGCGGCCGGCGATCCCGCCCTGAAGGACCTGCTGAGGCTGTGCGACCCCGGCTACGAGAGGCAGCGGATCGAGCAGTTCCTCATCGAGTCCCTCGTCCTGGTTCCCGAGGGCGCCCGGCTGATCGCCGCGGCCGACCCCGGCGTCGGCGAGGTCCTTGAGCGCTCCCAGGAGCTGGCCGACCGGGGCCTGTGCAACCAGGTGCCGCAGACCCGGCTCATGGTGTCACTGGCCCGTGAGGCGGGCGCCATCGGCGCCTCCTCCTTCGGTGCCGGGTGGGGCGGATCGGTGTACGCCCTGGTTCGGGCCGATGAGGCCGAGGGCTTCGCCGCGCAATGGCTCCGGGCCTACCGGGACCGCGAGCAGGGCGCCGAGCAGGCAGCGGTGATCGTGACCAGGCCGGGGCCGGGGGCCTGCCGGCTGCTCTGAGTGCCCCGACCGGCCGGGCTCACACCGCGTCGCGGGTGACGGGGCAGGTCATGCAGTGCGAGCCGCCGCGGCCGCGCACGAGCTCGACACCGGGGGTCTCGACGACCTCGATGCCGGCCTTGCGCAGGGCGTCGTTGGCGCGCTGGTTGTGGGCGTAGCCGATGACGCGCCCGGGGGCCAGGGCCACGACGTTGCAGGAGTCCCGGGCGAGCTCGCGCAGGGCCTCGGCCTCGTCGGAGGCACCGGGACTGATGACGCGGAAGGAGTCGATGCCGGCGGCGCGGGCGAGGACCGCATCCATCTGAGAGCCGTCGTGGACCGTCACCTTGAGGGCCCGCCCGGCCGCTCCGGGCTCGATCTCCACGGTGGTGACCTCGGTGAAGCCGGGGAAGCGCAGGTAGGTGTCGGGGCTGACCATCGTCATGAGGGTGTCCAGGTGCATGACGGCCTCGAGCTGGGTGTAGAAGGCGGCGTCGGGCATATGGACGCCGATGACCCGGTCGGCCACACCGGCCGCGAAGAGCTGGGAGGCCAGGCGCTCCACGCCGGCGGCGGTGGAGCGGTGAGTGAGACCCATGACGAGGGTCCGGTTGCCCAGGATCTGGAAGTCGCCGCCCTCGATGGTCGAGGCGGCCGAGACCCGTCCCTCCTCGCGCCACAGGCGGGCGTCCGGGCCGTCGGAGCCGGCGAGCTCGGCCAGGCGCGGGGCGAAGGCCGGGTGGTAGCGGTAGACGGCCTCGTAGCCGATGGCCTCTCGCCGGCGCGGCTCCAGGGCCATGGAGTTGACCGAGACCCCGCCGTGGAGCCAGGCGGAGGCGTCGCGGGTGAAGAGCAGGTTGGGCAGGGGGGTGACGACGAACTGGCCCTCCAGGGTGGACAGGTAGGTGGAGGAGAACAGGTCGCGCCCCTCGGAGGAGCTGAGGCGCTCGCGCAGCTCGGTGCGGGTGATGCCGCCCAGGAGCACCTCGGCGAGGTCGGCGTCGGGCAGGGACTGGAAGTAGTCGATGAGCAGCTCGGAGGCCGAGACGCCGACGACGTCGGGGCCGACGGCCTCGTCCAGGACCAGGCGACGGGCCTCGGGGACGGCCAGGACCTCGGTGAACAGCTCGCGGAAGTCGTGGACGATGACGCCCTCGGAGCGCAGGATCGCGGTGAAGGCGTCGTGCTCGGCCTGGGCCCGGGGAATGTTGAGGGCGTCGTCGAAGAGCAGGGAGTCGGCGTTGATGGGGGTCAGGCGGGCGATCTCCCCACCGGGACGGTGGACGATCACCTCGCGCAGAGCACCGGTCTCGGAGTCGACTCGCCCCCCTCCGTCGGCTACGGGAATGAAGGGGCGGCTGGCGGTCTCACCGGTCTGCGTCATGGTCACAGGGTAGCGGGAGGTAGCGGGAAGCAGAGGGCGCGCCCGACTCCCGGCCGGGCGGCTCATGGAGCGGTCACTACCATCGTCAACGGCTTTTGTTGAGCGACGAATCAACTGGGGCGTCAAAGATGCATGCTTGTCGCAAACCGCAAGAATGGTAAGATAAATTTACTCAAAGCACCTTCCCAAGACAGGAGTTCCCACAGTGAAAACAGTTGCCCGCCTCTCCCTAATTGCCCTCCTCCTGACAGGCTTCGCTGCACCAGCCAGCGCAGCTCCGGCCGCCAATCCAGTACAGCAGGGCGACTCAGAGAGCACCTTCGGTCGCCCCGTATACTACTGGTGCGTCTTCGGCATGCCAGCACCAACTTGCGATAGAGAGCGAAGCTGGTTCTTCAAGAAGTGACAATTGAGTCGTGGCCCCT
>ERZ773267.1845-NODE-1845-length-11281-cov-7.193212_pt1 | contig 11281 bp, 12 predicted proteins | sample MGYA00511959_ERZ773267 | MGnify/ENA primary metagenome ERZ773267 (study PRJEB29015, sample SAMEA2738165) | human oral metagenome | biome: human oral; feature: human-associated habitat; material: saliva | place: China | collected 2240 ... | reverse complement strand
GGGGATAGAAAAGAAAAAAAGTAGTTTTAACTACAAGTATATTATACGAGGGGGTAGGAAATGTCAGGAGTAATAGACCTAGTCACAGGTGTTTTTGAGGCAGGTAAGACATCATTTATAAAAAAATTAATAGAAAATGAAGCTATAGTTAGCTATAAGAATATACTTATAATAAATACAGAATTTGGTATAGAGTCATACAGTGATTTTTCAATTGAAGGTATTAATATTACTATTGTTGATATATTAAAGGAAGAAGATTTTAATCAAGATAGGATAAATATGGAGATCAAGGACTTGGATCCTGATTATGTACTTATAGAATACAATGGTATGTGGGACCTAGAAAGTATACTAGGTATGAAGTTTATAGGAGGTTACTATATCAAAAACCTTATAAATCTAGTAGATTATAGGACATTTGATATATACATAAATAATATGGAAGCCATTATGGTAGACAAGATATCAAACTGCGATATCCTGGTCATGACTAAAAGTCAGGCTTATGATTTAGATGATATGAACCTTAAATTCAAGGCTATCAGGCATATAAACAAGGCATGTGATATCCATTTGGACCATGAACTCTTTAAGGATGAAGAGTTGGATATTATAAATAAATCTCTTTCAAGGTCAGACAAGGAGATAGTAAAGTTTGGCCTGGCCTTTGTAATTCTAAATATGCTTATTATTGCTACCAGGTTCCTTGCACTAGACTTTTATAATGGTAAGATGCAGAGGATTTTGGGAATATTTTTAGGTCTAATAGTGCAGATACTACCATTTTTGCTTATAGGGGCTATTTTATCTAGCTTGATACAGGTATTTGTATCAAGGAATAGGTTTAATAGGATTTTTGAAAAGACCACAATTAAGTCCCTAATAGGGGCCCTATTTGCTGGTATATTTTTCCCGGTTTGTGATTGTGCAATGGTACCAGTTGCTAGCTCTATTGTAAAGAAGGGCTACTCTTACCCGGTTGCTATAACCTTTTTGCTGGCATCACCGGCTATTAACCCTATAGTTATCTTATCAACATATTATGCATTTCCAAATATGCCCAAGATTATATTCTATAGGATAGGTTTTGGACTCTTGTTTGCCCTTGTGGTTGGCCTAGTTTTAATGGTCATTGAGAGGCGAAAGAAGATTGGCATAGTAAAGGATGAAATAGACAAGTATTCGATTGGAGATCCTTCCCTATACAAGATGAGGTCTAAGGGAAGGATGAGGTATTTAGAAGCTATAGTGGTCCATACCAGAAAAGAGCTATTTAGGGTAGGTTTTTATCTTATAATTGGTGCCTTTATATCTGCTGTTTTGCAGGTTGTTATTTCCAAGGACATCTTTATAAGTATGAATAAGGTAAATGCTGTAGCTGTAATAGCTATGATAATTGCGGCCTTCTTTATTTCAGTATGCTCGACATCAAATGCTTTTATAGCTAGGACCTTCTACAATGTAATGCCAGCCAATGCCATATTGGCCTTTATAGTTATGGGTCCTATGCTTGATATAACGAATCTATCAGTTATGCTTGGAACCTTTAAGAGGAGGTTTATGGCCTACTTGATAATGGGACTAGTATACATGGCCTTCGTGGTATTCGCTTTATTGGGAGGGGGTTTTAAGCTTGTTTAACAAATTAAATTTCCAAGTTTTGATAGAAGGCTTAATAGAGCTTTTTATAGCCCTTATACTTGCTATTAACCTATACACAGGTAATATCAACAAGCTTATTCATCCAAAATTTAATATATTATTATGGTTTAGCGTCCTGGTTCTAATCCTTATGTTGGCCGTATCTACCATGTCTCTGTTTAGGCCTAGACATATGAATGTATTGGGAAGGTACTTTGTAATATTTGTACCTATAGTTATGATCTTCTATATTAATACAGATGCCCTAGCTAGGGTAGAAAATACTAGCTCATCTAGCCAGCTATCATCAGATATACCAGCTCCTAGTCAAAATATCAGTCCAATAAAGGAAACTGTCTACAAGAGGGAGGCTGGCAAGTCATATATAGACATAAATGATGACATCTACCTTAAGTGGTACTATGATTGTACATTTAGTTGGGATAAGTACAAGGATGATAAATTCAAATTCCTAGCCAGAGTATTTAAGGACCCAAGTCAAAAGGACCAATTTGTTGTCCTTGGTAGGATGGGGATGATATGCTGTGTTGCTGATATGCAGCCATGTGGATTTATATATAATGGCAAGGGTTTTGAAAATTTAAAGGATGGCCAGTGGTACTATGTGACCGCTAATATAGTAGAAAACAAGAAATATACCTACAACTATGAACAGCTAGCCCAGATTATAAATGTATCTCTAGAAGAGGCTAGAAAGCCTACAGATGAGCATGTTTATATACGTTAAGATGTGAAAAATACAAGGCCCAGGCCGGCTTGTTTAGTTGAAGAAATTCCTATTTAGTGGTATGATGTAAATGGAGAGCTTTACATATTTTTGTATATAATTTGCAAATAATAGGAATTTAATTATAGAAAAGGAGAAATGGATGACTTTTAATAGAGATAGAAAAAACTTTAAGAAAATAATAATACTATCGGTATTTTCATTGATAATGTCTAGTGGATCCTTCTTCCAAATTAGTGCTGATGAGGTTGATTCACCTAGTGTAGAATATATTAATGCCAGCCAGTATACCAGTACAGATTCGGTTGATGGGGTCTCTAATGGAAATGATAAAGATGTGGAAAATATAAGTATAAAACCACTTGAATTTACACCTACAAGAATAAGGTCTTATTCAAAGAAGGATGGAGTAAATGATAGTAAATTTGACCCAAGAGAAAAGGGATATATGACAGGTGTTAGAGACCAGGAAAGTCTAGGTATATGCTGGACATTTGCTGGTAATGCTACCCTTGAAAGCTTCCTAAAACTAAAGGGTTATGGCGACTTTGACCTATCAGAGGAGCATATGAGATGGTGGGCCAAGGACAATGTCTACGGCTGGAATATAGGAGATACTCAGGGATCCACTAATGAAACCTCAATAGGCTACTTTACATCTTGGTTGGGACCTAAGCTAGAAAAAGACATTCCATACAACGGTAGGGTTACTAGAGAAAATGGGGCAAAGAAGCCTGCAAACTACGATTCAGCAAGTAGGTTGCCATATAATGTAACAGGTGTAATAAATGTAGCTGCAGACAAGACATCTGTAAAAAATGCCGTACTAAAGTATGGTGCAGTAATGTCAGGCTACTATGATGATAAAAAATACCTAAGCACTGACTCAAACTCATACTACCTAAATGAAAAATTGGGCCAGAACCACGCTATTACAATAGTTGGTTGGGATGATAACTACCCTATTGACAAGTTCAATGGGGCGGCCAAACCAGCATCTAAGGGGGCATGGCTGGTAAAAAACAGCTGGGGTGACTATAATTCAGAGCATGGCTATATGTGGATATCATATGAGGACAAGAACATACTTTCATATACAGACAACTACTCTATAACAGAGGTTAAGGAGGATAAGGGTCAGAAGATATACCAGCATGAATATTCTATGACAGCTTCACTGGCAGACAACACCTTGACAACAGCCAATGTATTTGATTTTGGTAAGAATGAGGCTCTACAGGGGGTTATGTTTGCATCTGACAGTATAGGTGCCAAGTATGAAATATACCTAATACCTATAAATGGAAATGAAGCAATTAACTACAATAACAGGATACTACTGAAGACCGGAACAGTTCCATATTCAGGATATATAACTGAGGAAATAAGCAACTTCCCACTTGCGACTGGCAAAGGGGCCATAGCAGTTAGGATAGATAATAGGGCCAACAATAGGAAGTCCAAGATAGCCATGGAGATGAATGTAAAGGGATATGATATGTTCAGGGCCAAGGCAAACTTAGGCCAGTCCTATGTATTAAGGGGTGGAACATTTATAGACCTTAACAAGATGTCAGGCTATGCACCAGCCAACCTGGTAATAAAGGGTATAACAAAGTCCTACCAAGGAGGTAAGTCACTAGCTGGCCAGAACAGGTATGATACAGCTGTAAAGGTTTCAAGTGATGGTTGGACAGAATCTGACACAGTCTTCCTAGTAAATGGAAAGGCTATAGCAGATGCTCTGACAGCCACACCACTAGCAAGATTAAAATCAGCCCCTATCCTATTGACTGAAAAGGAACAGCTTAATGACCTTACAAGTAGGGAAATAAATAGACTAAAGGCCAAAAATATAGTGATAATCGGTGGTAATAACTCTATATCAAAGGATTTAGAGGACAAGCTAGTAGCGTCTGGCAAGCAGGTCCAGAGAATATCAGGAGATGATAGAAAGGATACTAGTAAGAAGATAGCTGAAGAGGTCCTAAAAATTAAGAAGGTAGATACTATATCACTTGTGAATGGATACAAGGGACTGGCAGATGCCATCAGCTTCTCACCAGTTGCTGGAGAAAAGACTATACCAATAATTTTAACTGATAACAAGGGGCTATACTCAATGCCTGAGGACCTAAAGGATACATCCAAGGTAAGCAAGTCATACATAATAGGTGGTTTTGAATCTGTGCCAAGAAGTGTAGCATCTAATCTGTCATCACCAGAGAGGGTGAGTGGTATCAATAGGAGTGACACAAATGCCCAGATTATAGAAAAATTCTATCCAGCTGGCAAGTTAGACTATGTATTTGTATCGAAGAATGGCCAGAAAAATCCTGATGAGCTAATAGATGGATTGGCAGTTGGTGCTTATGCAGCCAAGGTATCATCACCTATAGTCCTAGCTAATGGCAAACTATCTGACAATCAGGTTAAGGCCTTAGAAAAGAAGAAGATAACTAACATTACCCAGGTTGGTTTGGGACCTAACAGTATGGCTGTTACAGAGCTACTTATCATGCAGGCAGGTAGCCATACTGACCTAGATACTAGCAGCATCAAGAGTGATGGTAGTCAGCTAGACAATAGTAAGATAGACAGCCTAGAGGTTGATAGCAAGACAGTAAAGAACACGGAACAGTAAGAGCATAACAATAAAAAGAAAAACCAATGTGTTGGAGGAAGTCTGATGAAAATTTACAATACTATGACTAGAAAAAAAGAGGAATTTATACCTTTAGAAGAAGGTAAGGTAAAGATGTATGTCTGCGGACCAACTGTATATAACTTTATCCACCTAGGAAATGCAAGACCCTTTACAGTATTTGATACACTTAGGAGGTATTTTGAATATAGGGGTTATGAAGTTACATATATACAGAATTTTACCGATGTTGACGATAAGATAATAAAGAGGAGTCATGAAGAGGGTATATCTCCAGAAGAGGTAGCTGAAAAATATATCAAGGAATACTTTATAGACTGTGACGGTCTAGGTATTAAGAGGGCTACAGTCCATCCACAGGTAACAGACAACATAGAAAATATAATAGTATTTGTACAGGACCTAATAGACAAGGGCTATGCCTATGAAGCTGGTGGAGATGTCCTATTCAGGACCAGAAAATTTGAAGAATACGGCAAGCTATCCCACCAGAACATAGAAGAGCTAGAGCTAGGTGCCAGAATAGATGTTGACGACAAGAAGGAAGACCCACTAGACTTTGTTCTTTGGAAGGCTAAAAAAGAGGGAGAACCTGGCTGGCAGTCTCCATGGGGTGAGGGTAGACCAGGTTGGCATATTGAATGCTCAGTAATGTCAAATAGGTACCTAGGAAACACAATTGATATACATGCAGGTGGTCAGGACCTACAGTTCCCTCACCATGAAAATGAAATAGCCCAGAGTGAGTGTAGAAATGGCCACACATTTGCCAGATATTGGATGCACAATGGCTATATAAATGTTGATGGTGAAAAGATGTCTAAGTCTCTAGGAAACTTCTTTACAGTAAGGGATATATCAGAAAAATATGACCTAGGCTTAGTGAGATTTTTCCTATTGGCAACACAGTATAGAAACCCAGTAAACTTCTCAGATACAGTGCTAGAGCAGGCTAAGGCAGGCCTTGAAAGACTAACAAATGCTAGGGATAATGCAGAATTTATCCTGGGAAATCTAGATGATTCTGGCCTTAGAGATGAAGAAAAGGACTTGGCAGCAGGCCTAGACAAGTATAGGGAAAGATTTATAGAAGCTATGGATGATGACCTAAATACAGCTGATGCCATCAGTGTTATCTTTGAACTTGCAAAGTTTATGAATACAAACATATCTGATCAATCATCAAAGGAATTCGTTCAGTTGAACTTAGATATCTTTAATGAATTGACAGGTGTATTGAATATAGCCAACAAGTCTGTAGAAGAAGATGACAGCCTAAGCCAGAAGGTTGAAGACCTAATAGCTAAGAGGGCCCAGGCTAAGAAGGAAAAGAACTTCGCCTTAGCTGACCAGATCAGGGATGAGCTAGCAGCAATGGGAATAGCCATAGAGGATACAAGACAGGGTGTAAAATGGAAGAGAATATAGACCTAAGGCTTAATCTGAGCCAGGATGAGTTGGTGAGAATATCACCCCTTACCCTGGCCTACCTAGGCGATACAGTGTATGAATCCTATATAAGAGAATACCTGATAAAAAAGAACGTCTTCTTGAAGATAAATAATTTGCACAAAATGGCTATAATATATGTGAGGGCGAAGTCCCAGGCTAGGGCCATCAAGGGCATAGAAGGCATCCTACAAGAAGATGAATTAAGTGTATTTAAGAGGGCTAGAAACCACAAGAAAAACACTAGTGCTAAAAATGCTAGTATGATAGACTACAAGCATTCAACTGGTTTTGAAGCTGTGGTAGGCTACCTCTACCTAAAAGGTGACAAGGATAGGCTGGACCACATAATTTCCCTTAGTATAGGGGTAATAGAGTCAGACCAAAACCAGTCCAATAGGAATAAGGAAAAATAGTAAGGTGGTGAACTTTTTGGCTATAATAGAGGGAAGAAACCCTATAATAGAGGCCCTAAAAAATAATAGGCCTATAGAAAAAATAATGGTAAATAAGGCTTCAAAAGAAGGGTCTATCAAAAAGATACTTGCCATGGCCAAGGAAAACAAGGTCATAATACAAGAAGTAGATAGGCACAAGCTTGATGAGATGTCAGAGAGTCATGCCCACCAGGGGGTAATAGCTATAACAAGTGATTATAGGTATTACGACCTAGATGAGATACTAGAAATACCAAGGCAAAATGGTGAAGACCCCTTCTTTATAATATTAGATGGGATTACAGACCCCCACAATCTTGGATCTATAATCAGGACGGCTGATGCCGTAGGAGCTCATGCAGTCATAATACCAAAGAGGAGGAGTGTTCAGATAACTCCTATAGTTGCCAAGGCATCTGCAGGTGCTGTAGAGTACCTACCCGTATGTAAGGTTACAAATATTGTAAATACTATTAAGACCCTAAAGGAAAATGGCCTATGGATAGCAGCTGTTGACATGGATGGACAAACCTTCTACCAGCAAAATTTAGGAGGACCTCTTGGCCTTGTTGTAGGTAGTGAAGGAGAGGGGATATCTAGACTAGTAAAGCAGAATTGTGACTTTACAGTCAGCATGCCTATGTCAGGTAATGTTACATCCCTAAACGCCTCTGTTGCAGGTGGTATACTATTATATGAGGTATATAGGCAAAGAAATGCAGGAAAATAAATATATAAGCAAGACCTTTTTGGTAGTTGATGGATACAATATTATTAACGCCTGGCCCAGACTAAAAAAGGTATCAGATTACGACCTAGAATTGGCCAGGGAAATGCTGGTAGCCATCATACATGAATACTCTAAGATAAAGGACTATGAGGCCCATGTGGTCTTTGATGCCTACAAGGTAAAGAGTAAGGAAGAAAAGTTCGAGGACCACCATGGTGTAATAGTAGTCTACACTAAGGAAAACCAGACTGCCGACACCTACATAGAAAAATTTATATCAAGCCTATCAAAATACGACCAGGTATATGTTGCCACTAGTGACTATGCAGAGCAGCAAATAGCCCTAGGCAAGGGATGTTCAAGGGTACCGGCCAGGGAGCTGATAGAGGAGCTAGACCGCTACAAGGATTCCTTTAGGAGGGCCAACAAGTCTAGGTCCAACAGGTTTAACTCTATGAATAGGCTGGAAAACAAGATTGATAGCGACATATATGAGAAGCTGGAAAAGATAAGACGCAAGAAATTATAGATAAAAGGATGGTTTATAATGCTAGAGGTGAGTAAACAAGAACAATTTAATAATAGTTTGGAAGCTAAAGACGAAATTGAAATTATCAATATGGCTAAACTTGGAGACTCACAGGCTATAGAGCTAATAATTAATAGATATAGCGTCCTAGTAAAGGCCAAGGCAAAGACCTACTTTTTGGTAGGGGCTGACAAGGAGGATATAATCCAGGAGGGGTTAATAGGCCTATATAAGGCTATTAGGGACTATGACCAGAGTCATACCTGCTCCTTTAAGAACTTTGCAGATATATGTATAACCAGGCAGATAATAACAGCTATAAAGACTGCTACTAGACAAAAGCATATACCCCTAAATTCATATATCTCTCTAAATAAGCCGGTATTTGAGGATGAATCAGAAAGAAGCCTTTTTGATATTATTGCCAGCAATTTTGACTCGGACCCAGAAAAGATGACAATCATCAAGGAGGAGTATGAGTATATAGTGCAGAAGATGGCAGAGGTCTTGAGCCCGTTTGAAGAAGAGGTTCTAGCCCAGTACCTAGCAGGCAAGAGTTACAAGGAGATATCTGTTGATCTTGACAAGGGGGCTAAGTCTATAGATAATGCCATACAGAGAATAAAAAAGAAGATAGAGAAATTTATAGAAAGTAGTGAGATTTCAATCTTACCTTAGGGGCTTTTTTATTTATATCTGTAGAATTTTTTATTAGTTGAGATTGGAAGAGGAGTTTTATATGCAGTTTGATGAAATTTTTTCTTTATTTGTAGAAAATAAGGTCAAGGGTTTTGAGGCCCAGGACCAGGCCAATGTTGACCTGACAAAGCGCCTACATGAAGAACTTTGTGAATATGGCTTTGACTACCCACTGGATATTTTTTCTACAATAGGCTATAGCTATGTAGAAAATGCCCAGATGAACGAGAGGATTGAAAAGTTCGGTAAGGGGACAGCCCAGTATATATGTGATGCTATACAGGAGTACGTGGGCTGGTTGTAGAATCAAGGAAGTATATTTAATTACATAGTAGTATCCATAATAAAAATTGTATAATATTTAGAGTTGATGAGAAAAAAAACTATTTCCCAACGCTAAATTTTACAAAAAATAGGAATATACATCAAATCTCATGTATAATTTAAATCACAATAAATAAAAACAACTGCAAGAAGTTTGGAACTTAAATCCAGAAGGCTAAATGTAATCCCAGATGCATATACAGAATATGAATTTAGGCTAGTAAAAAAGCTTTAAATAAATGAAATATATGGCCTAGCAGAGGTTTATGTCAGGTGCTGTCAAAATGGATATAAAAGAGCTTTGGTAATATGTGTAGACATATATGAAAAAAATATTTAGAAATCCTGAAATACGTAGAAAGCGTTATACAAAATACAATGGAATAGATGGAAAATATCCAGGAGATAAAGTTTAGATTGATATAAAGTATGTTTCAACAGAATGTATTTAATTTTCATTAGTAAAAAGCGTATAATTCACGCGGTTTCTAAGCATGAAACATATTATAATAAAACAATAAAAATTATTTTAAACTCTAAAAGTTTATATCAGGTAATGTTGGAGTATTTTTAAAGTGTAAAATATGTGTTGACAACTAAGACTTGACACTATCGGAAGAAAATATTAAAATTGAATAAATCATTTTTTGTGGTATAATTAAGATATTAGTAAATTATGAGGAGATGTATTAACAATGATATTGACAGACAAAGATATTAAACTTCTATTAAATGAAATAGATATTATTGAACCTTTTCAAGATGAATATTTACAAAGTGAGTCATATGACTTACATATTGGTGAAACTTACTATACTATGAAAAAAAACACGGGTATCATTGATTTAGATAGTCAAAAAGATTTAGATGACATGTATTGTGAAAAGAAATTTGATGATTCTGGGTACATACTTTCACCAAAGGAGTTTATTCTGGTTACTCTTAAAGAGAAAATAACTTTAACAGAGAAAATAACTGCACATATAAGACCAAGAACTAGACTTACACGATCTGGATTAGAAGTATTATGTCAACACTGTAACTCTACGTATTCTGGTATTTTAAGAATAGGGTTATACAATCTTCAAGATAGACCTGTAAAAATATATAAAAATTTGGGATTATGTCAAATTGTTTTTGAAGAGTTAAAACAAGTGCCTTCAGAAAATAAATTGTATAAAAATAAGACAAAGGAAATGGCTCCATATCAAAATGAAAATGAATTTATTGGTTCAAAAAAAGATCCTTTTTTTGAGAAAGAAGTTAAGGAAATTATTGATTACTACCTTGGGGAGAATAATTAATTATGGGGCGTAAATTGGAAAATTTAGTTGATAGAGCTTTAGAGAAAGATTTAAGAGACAAGTCACTTTTAGAGTGTGCAAAAAAAGGGATTATTTTTGAAATAAAAAATGAGTTAAAACATGAGCTTGCGGATGAATATGTTGAAGAGGCTGAAAAAGAGCTAAAAAAAAGAAGTGAGAAGCGGAAATACGATGAAATAAAAAATCTCACTATAGTTGGCATTATTATTGCTTTTTTTGTTGGACTAGAGGTTAATCAGGTGACCTACTTTATAGAATTGTTTTCAAAAATTAATTTTATTAGAATAATTGTAATGCTTGTTTTATTCGTCGTAATATTATTGGTTGTCATTAAAATTCTTTTCAAAAGCTTAAAAGGATACGAAGAGGCTGATAAATAAAATGAAATGTAAAAATGATAAAGAGAGAATAATAGAAATTAATAAAATATACAGGCACTTTAAAGGGAAAAGTTATAGAGTGCTAAGTATAGCTGAACATACAGAAACTGGAGAAAAAATGGTTATATATAAAGCATTGTATGGAGATTTCAAAGTGTATGCAAGGCCATATGACATGTTTGTATCTAAGGTGGATAAAACAAAGTATCCTGAGTCGAAACAAAAATTTAGATTTGAATAACTAAAGATTTATATTAAAAACAAATAATATTAAATAATATTTATGTTAGAAAAAAGGTTGTATAATATTTAGCGTTGGTGAGAGAAAATTCTCTCCCAACGCTAAATTTT
>ERZ773267.1843-NODE-1843-length-11282-cov-2.351385_pt1 | contig 11282 bp, 15 predicted proteins | sample MGYA00511959_ERZ773267 | MGnify/ENA primary metagenome ERZ773267 (study PRJEB29015, sample SAMEA2738165) | human oral metagenome | biome: human oral; feature: human-associated habitat; material: saliva | place: China | collected 2240 ... | reverse complement strand
GGCCTTGAATGCTTCAGGCTTACCGGATCGGGCCTTGGTGGACCTGATCGCGTAGCGCACCGAGTCGGGACTGTAGCCCGGCTGCGGGGGGATCCACGCCTCATTCGCGCCATGCGCCCTGGCCTGCCCCCGCAGGAACAGGGCCGTGGCCGCCCAAGCCTGGCGTCTTGCGGTCCACACGAGAGGAGTGATCGCCTCACCCAGCTCCTTCTCTGAGAGCGTCACCGGCTTCCCCTGCAAAGGGGCGGTGGCGTCACCCAGGCGCCTCTGGAAGGTGCGGGCGATAGTGGCCAGGAGGGCCCTGAAGAGCGCGAGGGTCACTTCTTAGCCTCGTCCTTGTCGTCGGCAGGATCCTCTTCCTCGTCACTGCCCTCAGGATCCTCCTCGTCCTCCTCCCGCGGGCCGACGGGGAGGATCTGGCCCGCCATCGAATCCAGGTCGTTCTGGCGGCGGTTCTCGCGCTCCATCTGCTCCGGAGACAGGTGCATGAAGTCCCGCGCAGTCTCAGCGCCGATAACCCCCTGAGACTCAGCCTGCATGGCGGTAGCCATCTGGGCGCTCGCCGACGGGGCGGCCGCGTCAGCCCACATCACCTCAAGGGTCTCCAACCCCTCAGGCGACTCCCCGTTCATGACTGCGATAATGCGGGCGATACGCTCAAGAGCGTCACTGAACTGGCGCTGCTTGTTCTCAGCGCGAGCGATAAGACGATCCTTCGCCACACGCAAAGCCTCAGCAGAGGTCGGGTTATTGTCAGCGGCCACACCCATCATTGACGGCGGGATGCCCGTCATGGCTGAGATCTGCAATGCGTAAGTGCGGTACGTGTTCGTGAACGTATCCAAGGACGCACCGGTCAGCTGCTTCACATCAGCCCCAGTGGGGGCAGCCAGAAGCGCGCCAGCATAGTTCTCCATGCGATTACCGCCGAACTGCCCGTTCATCGCGGCAGCCGCCTGCTGTCCAGCAAGCATCCGGTCAGCGCCGTCACCAATAAGGAACCTCAGTGGGAAAGCGGCAACCTCCTGCCCCATCTGGAGGTTCGTGAGAGTCCTGGAGGCCGCGTCAATGACCGTCTTCAGCTCCTTCAGGTCAGACCTGCCATACCGGTCACGGAGACGAGCCCTGTTGAACATGGGCACGATCGATGCGCCCCACGGGTCACTCGTAGACCAGTCAGACACCCACCGGGTGCCTACCTGCCTGTAGGCGGTCATGCCGTCAGGCGTGTAGTACGAGGCGCACTTCACGCCATCACCCGAACGGTAGACAGCAATCCCCTCGATCACGTTCCCGAAGTGGTCGATGCGGACACCGGCGTGACGCGAATCCAGTGCGCGAACAGACGGGTGCTCATGATCCTCGTCAGCGGGAAACAGCACCCAGAACACGGATCCAGCAGCGAGCGCCTCGGCCGCCGCCAGATTGAACTGAGAATCCATGTCATTGGCCTGCCACACGACACGCAGGTCGCGCACCAGGTCCTTGCGCCCATCATCCGCGATGATGAACCCGGCCGGAATAAGGACCTCAGTCAGGACATCAATAGCCATCTTCGCGAACGGCGCCTGCATCTCCAGCACACGCGCCTCCGGCGGGATGCTGATACCCAGGGCGTCCAGGCGCTCACTCTGCTCATAGTACGTCTCGAACGACTCCGGACGATAAGCGCCGCCCTCGAAGCTGGCGAGCATCTTCTCAAAGCTCACACGATCACCGTCCACGCACCAACCGGCTTATTCATGTCGGCCCACTCCTTGCTGCTCTTGACGTACCTGTACAACATTCTAGCGCCGATCATGCACACAGCCAGATCGATCTTCTTAGACGACTTCGGGGACTCCTTCTTCACCGACCAGCGCCCCTTGAACTCATTCACGCGACAGTTGGACACGTGCTCACCCAGGGCAGAGTCCCCATCGTGAGTGAACGCCCGCTGCTGGATCTCCGTGAACGCCGTCTCCGCCGCCTCAGCGAACTGGTAGGCGTGGGAGCGCATGTCCCATGCGATCGGGGACGCGGACATTCCCCCACGCACCGCTGGGACTATCAGCCGGTCACCGAAGTCCTCAGGCCAGGCTGTGCGCGTGAACGACTCCCACTCCCGGACGTCAGCCCAGAACGCCACCACGTTATACGTGTCGAACGCTCTCCTGACCCCCGCGTCCACGGCAGCTACATTCACCACGCCAAGGGGCTTCTCCGGCTTCCAGTGGCCGATCTTGAAGATGTGCCCGTCCTCCATGCAGCAGCCCACGAGGGCAGTGTGGTCATTCGACTTGGATCCGTCGAAGAACATGACGATCTTCTCCCCAGGCTCCACCTTCCGGTCAGGCTTACGGAGCTGAGTCCACTCCTCCAGAGTGACCCAGGACGCCTCCGCCGCGTTCGGGCGATTCAGGAAGAACCTGATAGAGCGAGATTCCGGGTACTCCGGCGACCAGATCTGCTCCTTAATGGAATCCAGGTTCACCCACGGGCAGTCCTCATACACGTACTCGAGGGCCTCCGTGAGACCCACCTGCCCCTCCTCCGGCTCATCCGTCAAAACCGTGTTAGGGGGAGCGATACGGGCGTCGTAGAGGATCTTCGTCTTCCCCCTAGTGAGGCCGTCCTCCTGATCGCACCACGCCTCAAAGACCGCCTCCGCAGACGACTGCTCACCCGGAACCCACGCGTTACAGGTTCCCATGAACCGGCCACCCATCTTCGCGGCGTTCTGCTGAATCGTCTGCAACATGGCCGGACCACCCTGGGCGGGGACCCAGTGCTCGAGCTCGTCACCCACAACGAAGGACACCTCACCACCCTCCATGGAGGACGCAGAAGACGTCATCTGCTGAAGCTTCCCCCCGCCTGGCGTCTCAATGAACGTCTTCGCCACCTCAAGATCATATTTTCGAGCCAGCGAACCCTTTTTCTGGCAGAATGCCCGAACCATTCTGACCGTGTTTTGAGTTTGCGCCTCACTGCAAGCCACGATCTGCACCAGCGGCATACTCATCGGCTTCGCCCGTACACCAAAAGGCGCATGCCGGTCAAACCCGTCATACCGGCACGGACCAAGAAGCTCAAACAGGCACATAGCCGCAGCGAACGGGGAGTTATGGGTCACCACCATCGTCTCCCCCACCAGGTACAGGCCGTCCTCAGCCGCCACGGTGATGCAGCGGGCGTCCACCGGGGGCACCCTACGCACGTCCTTAATGATGCGCGGGATGGGCTTCCTGCGCTGCTCCTGCACCCTCTCCGCACGGCGAGGTAGAGTCACGAGGTTCTGATGCTTGTAGGGCTTAAACGTGAGCCGGTAACGAGGACCAGTGACGCGACCGTAGAGCTTCGCTTCTGACTCTCGGACGTTGACCTTCACTCCCATGGAGCGAAGAAGGAATGCCATACCATCAGCGATCTGCTTACGCACCTGACAGTACTCCGCAGACCCCTTCTTGTCGATATAGCCATCGGAGTCCATGAGCCCCTGAATCAGGGCCCTGCGCTGCTCCACAGAGGCATGCAGGTACTCCTCGGGGATGTGCTTGTCCTGTAGGACGCCAGCCTTCCTGAGGTCTTTCATGAGGCCAAGGATGGTGAATTGGCGCGCCCTACCACCTTCCTTCTTGGCCCATACCGCACCGACGTCATACCCTGCGGCACAGACGCGCTTGCGAACGTACGGTAGGTCATCCACGTCGGCCGTAGCTGCCCCCTGGTGCGAAGAGCCGTCACCAAGCCAGTAACCGAGCACCCATGGATCGACAGGCAGGTCTCGCTCGGGGAACTCTAGAGGCTCGGTCTCAGGGAGGGCAAACTTGCCAACGCCCGCCTTACTGGCCTTCGTTGACCCCTTTGTGAGCGGTCGATCAAACACCAGCCCCTCGCGGGCCATGGCGCGCACATCGAGGGTGCGACGCTGGCGCTTGCGGCCGCCAACGAATTCTTCGACGGTAAACAAGTGTTCGCCAGTGGCCGTCAAGACAGTACCGTCAGAGATTTCAACCTCCCAAGTGTCCCACTGGTCGACGGGGTGGACCTGGGTGACCCTGGTTGGCTTGCCTGATGGGTGGAATACCTGGTCGCCGACGACAAGGTCGCCGAAGCGCTTCCATCCGTCAACAGTCAGGATTTTATGACGTAAGTCATATCCCTTACCGGAACCCTTGCTTAACCTTCTAATTCCCTGCCTGTACACAAAGGAACCCTTATGATTCAGGGCGTAGAAATGAGCAAGGAACTCGATCTGCCGGTCCGTCGGGATGAACGGCTGTCCCGCTTTCGGCCCATTCGGCTGAATCAGGTTATCCATCATCCACGCGGCAGCGTGATAGCCGAGAGTCCTCTCGGGGAGCTCGAGGGGGAGCGTGTCGGTTCGCTCCCGGGGTGCGGGGAGCGTGTCGGTCACTTCGCTGCCCGAGCCTTCGTCCACGCCTGCAACGCGACCACGCCGGCCGACTCGGCCTCAGACTCGTCAACGCGGTTGATCTCGATCTGAACCCTGCGGCGGTCCCCCTCAGTGAGAAGCAAGGACGTGAGCATCGTGTTGACGGCAGCCAGCATCGTGGGGGAACGCCGATCCTGCATCTTGTAGTTCGACAGGTCATCGCAGGTGGAGTAGAGAACAACCCAGTCCGACGGCTCGTAGTAGCGAGTGAACGTCGACTTCTCCACGGACTTCCACAGCTTCTTCGCGATGGGGTGCCAGTCAGGATCCGGCTTGGGTGGCTTCACCTGCTCAGCAACCACGTTAACGGGCTCCACGCCACCATCAAGCTTCCTGGCCTGCGTAGTACGGTGCCCCTCAGTGCTGCGCTTCGGGATCGGTCCCTTCACTCCCATCGTCGACTCTCCTAAATGTATCCGGGGTGCTTACTCTTCGGCCTGGGGCCTCGAGCCTTGTTGCCCCGATTATAGTGGCGCTTCCTGGCTTCTACTGCCTGCTGCTGCGTGCGCACCATGTGGCAGTGCTGGCACAAGGCTCTAAGGTTATCCGGCACGTGCGGGCCGTCGGGGATAATGTGGTCCACCTGATTAGCTGGGTTACCGCAGAACACGCACAGGCCACCATCCCGCCTCAAGACAGTGCGCCTGATCTTATCCCAGTCCTTAGGGAGCTCTTTGCGGCGCCTGGAATTCTTACCCCAAGCCACTATCCGATCACCTCCAACGTCACATGCACGCCCATGTCATACCGGTCAGTGAACACCAGCTCCAGGTACTCCTCAACACCCTCCTGCGCCTCACCAACCCGGATGACGGCGTCATCCTGATCAGCGTTACGGCGATGGTGTGGCACACCATACGCGCCAACCTGGTGCGCCAAATCGAGCGCATCCCGGAGCTCATCAACCGCACAGTCGAGGGATGCGACAAGCGCCCGCACATGAGCCTCACTGAGATCATCCACGTTCACCACACGTCACCCGGATAAACCATCGACACGCCTTCACTGTTCGGGGCTCCTTCACGGATGTCGAAGAGGAAAGCGGGCTTGGCGGCCTTGCCTCCGAAGTATGCGTGATGGATCGACAGGTAGTCGCCGGGGTACACGTAGAAGTCCGGCTGTCCCTCATTCTTGAACACCCACGCTCCCTCGTCGGTGCGGTCGGGGTGGCGGTCGCAGAGGATCACGTCAACGTCAGGGTTGCTCTTGTCGCCGTAGATGAGGAGGTAAAGCATAGGGGTGTCCTTTCACCAAATGTTGGAGCGCTTGTTCGAGGGGAGGGGGCAGGGTTCGATGCAAGGGTGCCCCTGGGCTGCGAGCTCGGCAACCGTAGGGCCAACAGGGCGGCGACTCTTAGCGCACAGGGCGCAGACCCCGTTCCCGGAGTACAGGCGAGTCTCAGGGAACTCGGTGACGCTGGTGCGTGGGGGGCGCATGCGGACACCGCAGCGTGAGCAGTGGCGCGCCTCACTCCAGTCCATGTGCGTCTTGGCTGCGCCGTCCTGGCCGCGGCGCTTACGTCGGTAGCAGGAGTTGCAGATCCCCTTCCCCCCGTAGGCGCGAGTGTTCGGGTGGTCAACGAGTGTCGTTCGAGGTGCGCGCATCTGGTGGTCGCAGACCTTGCAGTACTGGGGGGTGTTCTCCCAGTCGATCTTCATGAGGCATCCTTTCGTTGGCTGACCAGCACAGTCTACCACGCTGGGGCCCTTAGGGCAAAAGGCGGGGCCCGCCTTGGTATACACGAGAGGAAAGGAAACTCAATCGCGATCCATCAAGGCGGACCCCTATCAGCACGACCAGCATAACCACGCTCGCGCACGACAGTCAACCCTCCGGAAAACCCGGACAGTTCACCCCCGAGGCCGCAGGAGCCAATCTGAGCGCCTTTTACGACCTCAGGTAGGCCAGCACCCACACCCGCCCCCGTTAGGCCGTCAGAGAGCCTCCCAGACCCCTTCCCGGCCCACGGGCGCCGCCGCCGCGGGGCTGAGCACTCTTGGTGAGCGTCAACCATCTAGAGACGATCAACCCAACTCAACCACAACCCAACCCCCTACTCGGCATCACGGCAAGGAAGGAGAGGGGGTCACGTCCCGTCTCGGTCAAGGAGGAAGGGCAAGGACAACGAGGAAGACTCTGAACGCTCCAACACGACCAGGCGACCAAGGATCAACAAGAGCCAGGTACGTGACTAGCCAACGAACCATCTCCTCGTCCGTGCTCTCGTGGACCAACTCGGCCGAAGGTCAGGGTGACGACCAAGGACCACCGGTCCGACGGTCGGAGCGAAGCGAAGGGCCGGACGCCTCTTCTAGTGATAGAGAGATCTCTTCTAGTATTAGAAGCGGTTCGTATTTACCCTACCCCCGGGTTCGTAGTTACCGGACGCCCCCCATACCCGAAGGCAGATTGAACCCTTAACCCACTCCGGTGAACCGTGCTTGACAGGCGCCCTCTCGTGGACTATAGTTCGACACATGGAACTCAGAAACTTACCCCCCAGACTGACTGCCCCCATCTATGGGATCATCTCCTGCTGCTACCTCGACGCCCCGATCACTCGAGGCGAGTACAAAACACTTCAGGCGATCGCCGTCATCGAGGCCGCGGCTCCTCGCGTCGGAAAGTTCGGCTTCGAGGCCACCACGAGGGACTTTGAGCGGCTAACCAACCTGACAGAAGTAACCACCTGGCGCGCGCTCGCTTCCTTCGAGCTTTCCGGCCTCATCCAGCGGGCCACCCACCAGCCGCGCCCTAGCGTCTTCTGGGCCTACTGGGCGAACTCCCGCCTCTCAGTAGAGGAAATTCGGTACCTTACCGACTGTCAGAACGCCCTGCGTGAGCATGTAGAGGCGAAGCGAGACTGAAGGACAAAAGCGGGGGCGCCGCCTACCACTAGCGGCGCCCCCTAGGAACTCAATCAAAGGATACCACACATGTATATCTCCCTCCTAACCGCCCTCACCTTCGCTGGCGCCCGCGACGACCTCAGCCGGGTGGAAATCGACGCACTCACCGCCCTCTCCACCTGGAGTGGCGTCAAGCAGATCGACGCAGACCTCACCCGCATCGCCGCCCGCGCCCACTACAGCGAGGACGCCACCAAGAAAGCCTTAGCCTCCCTGGAGAACAAGAACCTCATCGTCCGTGAGGCTCGCTTCAGCGGCGGCGAGCGACTCGCCTCCATCATCTACGTGGACTGGAGGTCAGCCCTGACTGAGGAGTGCCGCAGCGACTATGACAGACTCGCGCTCGAGGAGGACGGCTCGTACAAGTTCCCCCCTAGTCGCGAGAACAATCCACACATGTGGGGGGACGAACCAGTCGCCCCTGCCGACTCTGAGACCAAGAAGAGGGTCACAAAGACCGTCCGCAGCACCGTTATTCCTGAAGACTGGCGCCCCAGTGAGAAGACTCTCGCCCGTACCCGCGAACAGTACCCATCCATGCCCATCGACATTGAAGTGGCGAAGTTCATTGCCTACTGGCGCGACAAGGGGACGAGGCGCCCCGGATGGGATCGAACCTGGGATAGGTGGTGCGCCAATGGCAACGGCTTCGTCAACGGCGCATGGGCTCAGCCACCCAACCCCGGGGCTCATCAGGCTGCACCTGCTATCAATGCCGCCACCGGTGAGGTGGCCACCAGGGAAGACTTCTGGTACGCCTGCATCGACCATGGCATCGACCCGGCCCCCTACGTCAACTTCTGGAAGCCCAGCATGGGGCTCCCCGGCGCCCCAGGGTGGGCGAACACGCAGGCGTACCTGGACCGCTACATCGGCAGGAATTGACAACCCAAGACAAGGCGCATACACTCCAACCATCAGCACAACCGAAAGGAACCCACCCATGCTCGCCCCACGCCAAAAACTCCACCTCGCAGCCGCCGGCCCCAACAGGTGGCTCTCCCTCATCGAAGACGACCACATCCAGACTAACCCCGCCGTAGCGGCCCAGCTAATCTCCAGCGCAACACGCAACGGCATCAACCCAGCAACCCCGGAGATCGCACTCACCAGCCTCGCCAAGCTCACCGCCGCCACCATCATCCTCTCCAACGCAATCGCCACAGACCTAACAATCTCCACCCAGAAAGTGTTCATCGACGCCCGAGCCGTAGCGAAAGACCTCAACGCGCGCTCAACACTCCCCACCATCACAGGTGGCGACACCACACAAATCTCCACCACAGCCGTCACCTTCAACACCCAGGCGGGCACAGAAGCACTAATCCGCCTCCTCGTCGACACCATCCGCATCGCCTACCACATCACAGGGAGCTAACCACAATGAGCGACTGGCCCACAGAACCCCTCGTCCTTATCGACAAAGGATCATGCCGAGGCGTCAACATCGGCGGCACAACAGCCACGCTGGTAGACGCAGAAGACCCAGAATCCGGCTACTACCTCATCGACGGCCCCAAGATCGGCTACTCCATCTACGAAGACAACCCCCTGGAGCACATCACCGCCTGGCGCCCCTGTGCGGCAATCCCTATCGGCGAGCTCTCTTTCCTGCGAGACGTATTCATGGGCGCCGAACTCAGTGAGAACCAGTACGCAGCAATTCAAAGGCTCTCCTCCTACCTCCCCAGGACGGTGGCAGATGAATCCGAATGATCCACTAGTGCCGAAGTTCGAATTTGGCGAAGTCGGAGACGACAATAGGATCACAGTGACCATCGACATGACTCCGCTCACCTCCACCTACGACGTTCCATAACCACCGTGGGGGCCTCCAACACCAGGAGGCCCCCACTAACACCACACACCATGAACACTGAAACCACCATCCTCAACATCGCCCTCAGCGGCGACCCAAACGCCCTCATCGACCTCGACAACATCCACCCCCATCACTTCGCAGACACCCGCAACGCAGCCATCTGGCGACTCATCGAAGACTACAAGGCCAAGAACCCCGGGCAAGGCCTCACCCGCGAGCTCATCCTCGACAAGCTCCCCACCATCACAGACGCCAACGTCACCCCCGACTACCTCCTAGACATAATGGACCTCACGGCAGTCGCACACGGGGCCCTCGCAGGCGTCTACGCCAACAAACTCATCGACAACACCGCACGCCGCCAACTCGCAGACGCCTGCACCAGGGGCCTCCAAATCATCGAAGCCGGAGAAGACCCCTCAAACGCCGAAGCCACCATCAGAGAACTCCTCAACCAAGTCTCCACCGGCTCCACAGCACTCGTCGACAACAACCAGTGCCTCACCCAGCTCTCAGACTTCACCACCAAGCAGACACCATTCACCCCCACCCCCTGGCCCGACCTCAACCACATCATCGGAGGATGGAAACCAGGCGGACTCTACGTCATCGCCGCCAGGCCAGGAGTTGGGAAAAGCTTGGCAGCAATGCAGGCCGCCGCCACCCTCGCAGACACCGGCCACGTCTACTTCGCCAGCCTCGAAATGGCAGGCCGCGAACTCTGGTCACGCATCCTCTCCAACGTCGCCAACGTCCCCGGAGACGCCATAACCCGCCGCCGCCACCCCACCCCCGACGAACAAGCCCGCATCAACGCCGCAGTACCACACCTCCGCCAACTACCAATCCACTTCGACGACCGCGCAAACCTCACCATCGGAGACTTCGTAGCCACCACACGCCTCCTCCACCGCCAACACGGCCTCACCGCCGCATTCATCGACTATATCGGCCTCATCAACGCCTCCCCCGGCGACAGAAGAGCCCGCTGGGAACTCATCGGCGAATATACGCGCTCACTCAAAAACCTCGCCAAAGACCTCCAAATCCCCGTCTTCGCTATCGCCCAGCTCGGCCGCCAAGCCGAACAGTCCCTAGGAGGCGAGCTCCAGCTCTCCCACCTCCGCGAATCAGGCAACATCGAGCAGGACGCCAACGTCGTCATGCTCATGTCCTGCCCTCACGAGAACGGGGTCACCGACTGGACCCGCCTCGACATCCACGTTGCCAAGAACAGGGAAGGCCGCACCGGGCACGTCCTCCTCGAACGTGAAGCCGACTACTCCAGGCTGAACCACCTCGGCTGGACGCCCGCAGGCGCTTGACAATCCTGTCTCCCCCTGTCTACACTCCAACCATCAGCACAACCGAAAGGAACCCACCATGAGCACCCCCGACGAAGCAGACATCGACTTCGACGCCCTATACAACGAGTTCATCAACGCCGCACAGACCGCAGCAGGACAGGCCCTCGCCGAAGAGAGGGAAGAACGCGAAATCCAGGAAGCCCGCAAAGAACTCCTAGACCTCTTCACCCACAACTAAAACGAGAAGCCCCCAGCTTTCCACGCCAGGGGCCACTCACAGAAGAAACAAGAACAGGAACGAAGCTAAATTTGTTCTTGCACAGAAAGGATACCACATGGCCGCCGAACCAGTCTACAAGCACCACCCCGACATGATCACCCTCCGCCAAGCCGAATCCCTCACCGGCATCAATTACCAAACCATCCACAAAGCCGCCCGCAAAGGCCAAATCTACTGGGGCCGCTACGACGTAGTACCCACCTTCCGAGTCAGCCGACGCGACACCATCAAATGGGCTAAGGACAACCGATGATCCACCACCTCTTCCCCAAGCTCTACGCCCACATCCTCCACCGTCACATCAACATCAGTTACGAAGCCGCCCTACGCCTCGTCGACACCGCCAACAGGCACGGCGCCAAAATCCGCTGCACCACCACAGGAGGGATCTACCCCACGGCAGAGATTACGCTGAACACCACAACCCTACGCGTCCGACGAACAAAGCACGCCATCGACCTCCTCGACCGCAGCACCCCCAACCCCAAAGGACCCCTCCTCTAAGGCTGCGTCGACTTCACCCACG
>ERZ773267.1835-NODE-1835-length-11323-cov-5.395634_pt1 | contig 11323 bp, 16 predicted proteins | sample MGYA00511959_ERZ773267 | MGnify/ENA primary metagenome ERZ773267 (study PRJEB29015, sample SAMEA2738165) | human oral metagenome | biome: human oral; feature: human-associated habitat; material: saliva | place: China | collected 2240 ... | reverse complement strand
TGAACCCGTCTCGCTTCTTCGTGTTGGTGCCACTGATCCCTTCATCCGAATACATACCGACGAAATCCCAGTCTGCACGGCTTTCGATGTAGTTCTTGTAATGCGCCATCTGCATTTCGTAACTGGGAGCCTGTTCTTCATGATCGGTCGAAACTCTGGCATATCCTGCCGTCCTGCGCCGTCTTGGTTCTGCCGTAACTTCCGACCGAAACACTCTGGGAGTTGCAGGAATCATTCGCACTGTCTTTGCCATCGGTAGGCACCTCCTTCTTTGAGTTGAAATATGACTTCATCGTCGGATATGACAATCCGCTCGACGTTCTGCACAATCTTGCCCTCATAGCCATCACCGAACAAGGATTCTGCCGCCGCCTTTAGTTCGGATTCGGGCAGCCGTTTCAATCCGCATTTTGTGCGCGGCTGACTGCAAGACCACACCTTAGTTCTCTTTGTCCATGTATCACGTTCACACTTGCTGCCGCAGGAGGCGCAGTACACTTTGTTCGTGAAGGGATTGCTGCCGCGCTGCCCGATGTAGATTCGGGCAGTCTTTTTTATGCGACCATTCGTAAGGTGAAATTCCACACAGTCACCGTGAATGACGATCTTTGATGCCTTATGCCTAAGTTCAGCGGTATCGAAATCATCCTTCTCCATGACGGTTCTGACCGCAGCCACAAGCTCCTCTTCCCTGATTGGACGACTGTCACATGCTGTGCTGCCCTTCCGCTCTTTCGTGTTGCAGCCCCACCGTCTGTACTTCCCGGCAGTTCTTCTGCTGAATCCGCTTCCGCAGCATCCGCATTTTACTATTCCCGAGAATGGCATCCGTACAGAATTCCGATTGCCGGACTGCGCGGCTCTCCGTTGCCGTATCTCCTGTGCCTTATCGAAGTCTGTCTTTGACACCAGAGGATCGAACACGCCATCCACCAGATACATTGGCAGCTCACCTTTATTGCGCTTACGGATATGCCCCTCGCTGATATAGTTTTTCTGCAATGCCATTGTGCCTGTGTAGGAGCAATTTGAGAGGATGTCCTTTACCGTGGTCTGCTCGATGGGTCTCCCCTGCCGTCCTGTGATTCCACGTCCCGCGAGTGTCTTTGCGATGGCGTAGGCAGATTCCCCGGCAAGGTATCTACGGAATATCTCCTTGACGATCTTGCCCTCTGCTTGGATAATGCGGAACATCTCACCGTCCCATCGGTAGCCGTACGGTGCTTTATGCCCGTTTGGAATCCCTTCTGCAAATCGTCTCCGCACACCCCATCGGATGTTGTCACCAATGCTTCTGCTCTCTTCCTGCGCAAAGGATGCGAGCAGCGTCAAGAGGAGTTCCCCGTCCTCGGATGTGGAATCAATGTTCTCGCGCTCGAAGCGGACGGCAATCCCCTTCTCTTTCAAGCGACGGACGGTATTGAGGCAATCCACAGTGTCACGGGCAAAACGGCTGATGCTTTTGACGAGCACCAAATCAATCTTCCCGGCGTTGCAGTCGGCGATCAGCGCTTGAACTCCGTCCGATGAGTGGTACTCGTCCCCGTAATCCCCTCATCCGCATACACACCTGCGTACTCCCATGCGGGGTTCTTCTGGATGAGACTGCTGTAGTAACTGACCTGCGCCGCAAGGGAGTGGTGAAGCGTGTCCACAGATACTCTGGCATAAGCAGCCACACGCAGCTTTTTCTGCAATGTCTGAGTTGGTTGGACTCTTCGTATCTTCATGGTGCTCCCTCCTTTCCACTCCCATATTCCCGTACTATCCGCACGATAGCAAGTCAATATCTGAAAATAGAAGCCCGATGACGGGACGATATTTCTCGCGCATTTTCGCTTCAAAGGCAAGATACTCGTCCTCTGACAAAAGTCCGCTCTGCAGCATTTTCCATGAAGCACGCATCACCATCTGATACGTCATTTCCCGAAGTCCTTCTTCCTTGCTCATTTCAACATCTCCCTTCATGAAGCAGCGGACAAAAACGGCTCTTGTGGTCACCTGTTCGGGCAAAAAAATAACCCGACGATAATTCGCCGGGCGTTGAAGTCGAATGAATTATTGATCTTTGAGACTGTGCATCATGTCCTGCAGTTTCTGCGGTACAGGAAGCCCCATTCGTGCTGCGTTCTCGATGATCGAGATCCCCTCATTCGAGATGTAGAAGAAGATCACGGCAGAGCGCAGGACGCAGCCGCTTCCAATGATGTGGGTATCGAGGACATTCGCCACACCCACAAGAGTAAAGATGCAGACCTTCTTGCAGATTCCCTTGAAGCCAATGGCACTCGACAGTTTCTTCTCGACAATCGCACGCAGAACACCCGTGATGTAGTCCGTTGCGACGAATGCGACAAGTGCATAGAGCAGATCGTCGAAGCTGCCGAGGAACTCCCCGACCACGATGCCAATGCCCGCAAAAAGATTACATCATCTCACTTTTTAGTTGCAGCACATGCAACTAAAATATTTTCTTGGTCGCCGAAAAGGCATGATACCCCCCAGTTCAACTGGGGGGGGAGAGAAAAATCTTATAGAAAAGGGATGCGGCCTCCTATGCTAAACTAGAAGTGGCCTGACAACCACAAATGAAGAATAGCATAGGAGGCGCTTGTCAATGAATGACGTAAAAAGTTTATCACATAGCAAATGGAGATGTAAATATCATATTGTATTTGCCCCCAAATATCGACGGCAAGTAATCTACAACCAAATTAAGGTCGACATTGGAAAGATCCTACGAGATCTGTGTGAACGCAAAGGTGTAGAAATCTTGGAGGCGGAGTGTTGCCCAGACCATATCCATATGCTAGTAACCATACCGCCGCATATGAGTATCTCTGGGTTTATGGGCTACTTGAAAAGTAAAAGCAGCTTGATGGTGTTTGACCGACACGCGAACCTGAAGTACAAATACGGGAATCGACATTTTTGGTGTCGCGGATATTATGTCGATACTGTTGGGAAATATGAAAATTATATCAAGAATCAGTTACAGGAGGATATTATGGCAGATCAACTAAGCCTAAAGGAGTTTGTTGACCCATTTTTACGGGTAGCAGGAGTGAAAAAGGCAAATAAAAATGCCCCCGAGTAGGGGGCTGCCCGTGATAATAGTGTGGTTGTCAGAACCCTTTCGATGCACCTTTTAAGGTGCTGCCACAAGCATTTGGCCCTTATAGGGCCTGTTCAAACCACCAGTTGAACTGGTGGTTTTGATTTACGCAAGCATCCTAAACTATTGCTATACACATGTACGAATTCTGTGGTAAAATATAAGATATAACTTACGTTATAAATATGCAATTTTAATTTATATGTAATATATTGTTGTAATGTAACAGGAGGTTAAAGATCATGGAAATTAAAAGTTTTTCTGATATGAGAGAGATTATTATTGAAAATTTTCGTAAAAAAAACACTTATTCCAATTATTGGATCTGGATTCTCGCAAGGAAGTAAAAGCCTTAAGGGATATGTTCCTTCTGGCAAGGAGTATATTGATTATATGAGGGAACGTCTAAATAAATGCGGTGCCTTATCTGATTTGGAAAAAGAAGAATTAAAAGTATACTCTTTTTCAGAACTTTCTACTGTTTATCATGAGGAAATTTCTCTGGATGAGAGAAAAGAATATTTAAGGAATAATTTTAGTAAAGTTCTTCTAGATAATATAAGGAAACCCTTGCTACAAATAGATTGGCCGTATATATATACATTAAATATTGACGATGCAATTGAGAAAAACAGCAGCTATCATCAAATAATATATTCTAATAGAGAAGTGAGTTCAGATATATACGATTACGAAAAATGTGTAATAAAACTGCATGGAGATATCAATGATCTATTAGCATATTCTGATTCACAAAGCGTAGTTTTTACTAAGGTACAATATGCGTCGAGTTTAAAGAAGAACCTCTCGCTTTTAAACAAATTAGAGCATGATATTTCCTATCAAAATATTATATATTTAGGTTGTAGTTTGAATGATGAAATAGACATTTTAAAAGTGTCGCTCAACTCAAATACAGTTCAAGTAAATCGTTATATCTGCGTGGTGGATACTCCAGGAAGATTGGAAAAAATTAGATACAAGCAATATGGTATTACTCATGTTTTATTATTTCATGATTATGATAGTATGTACACAGATATTTATAATGCGTGGCAAGAGTCCAAAAGACTCACCACTGATGATTTGGATACATGGAACACGGTATATCACAAAAACGATGTGCTTTCCTCGGATTTTGAAAAGAATAAATCATATCTTTTTTGGGGAAAAAGTTTGCTTACAAAACAGCGTTCAATAGAAAAGCCATATTTTTTTATAGAAAGAGAAATTACAAAACAGATATATAACAATTTAACAAAAAATTCTATACAGTTTGTACTAGGTAGTGCATGTAGTGGAAAAACATACGTTTTGATAGATCTGGCCTGCCGAATCCGTAATCGAAAAGTATATATTTTTGAATCGAAAGACAGTCTTTCGGATTATGCGTTAAAAAAGTTGATGAATGTAAATAAAGCATTACTGCTGTTTGACAGTAGTGCTTTGACAACAAGTCAAATAGATAGCGTTATTCATAATATTGGAGAATTGGAAAAGAAAGGTATTAACATTGTTTTTTTTGAGAAAAAAAGAAACCGGGATTTGGCAGATATTTTACAAATTGCAGAAAAAGACAATATAAATTTTCTGATAATAGATTTGCCGAATAAGTTTACAAATTGTGAATTAACGCAAATCAATCAACGCTTGACATCTATTAATGCAGGAATATTTTCTTCAGAGAAAACCATTTTAGATAATATAATCTATCAAAGCAGAATCCTCCGTGAAGGAAATAAATATCAACGTTTGTATCCGTTAAAATCCACAAAAAGAGAGATTTCCGTTTTAATTTCTTTAGCCATAGAACGAAAACTATATTCTATTTCCGTTACACAATTTGGATTCTCAGAAGAGGCCATATTACAAGTGCAGAAAGTTTCTCCTTTGATCGATATAGAGGAAACATGGGGCTTTGAGAAGTCTCCCAGTAAAAACTCCTCTATAAAATATGTCTTAAATGCTGAATACTGGCTTTTTGACCAACTATCAGATCTTGCAACCTCTAATCCTAATGGCATCGAAGAAGCATATTTTTACATCGTAAAAAAGATTCTTGATATGGAAAAGATAGATGGCACGATAGAAAAAAACAATTTGCCATACAAGCAATATATTTTGTTCGATAATATAAATCAAATTTTTGCTTGGGGGAGAAGAGGAAATTTATCATTAATACGCAAGATCTATGACAAACTTAACACACTATTATCCACAGATCCACAATATATGCATCAACGTTCTAAATGCTATATACGATCATCTTTTTATGAAAAAACATATGAGAAAAAAATAGATTTTTTGAAACGTGCTTCTCGATGTAGCATAGTTGCAGAACAAATTATTGAGTCAAGATATAAAAGATCCGCTAATGAAAAATTGCTTATCTCATTAGCTCATGTAAAGTATACAAGAGCTATTGCAGAATGCATAATATGTAGTATCAATAAATATGAGGATATCCAATTAAATCAAGAAACAACCTGTCTATTATATGAAGCAATGACATCACCATATAATTCATACGCATATGCAAAAAATGATTGGATAAACAGAGATAATGTTATAGAAGCATTTGTATCAGAATTGATTATAAATAATGATAATCTATCTACTGATACAAAGAAGCAGTTGGAAAGTCTTTTTAGAATGTTTCAAGAGAAAAACAGCATAAAACAAGATAATTCTATGATGTAAATATAACACATATTTAGAGGGCATAATCTTCTCTAAATCAATTGCCCGGCTTAGATGCGCTTCATGCACCAAGCCATCGCGTGCCCGCCGTCCTCAAAAAGCTCCGTGGCGGATTCGACGAGGTTCAGGCGGCATTCGATGTCCGCGAAGCCCGTCTCCTCCGGCGTTTCGACCATCTCGTAGACGGCTGCGTGGAAGCCCCAGCATTCCATCCCGACGACAAGGATCTGCTCGCCGTAGCGAAGGATCGCGCCGCTCATCCCGAACCGCATCTCATCGAGGTGCTCCATCGTGGTGGTCTTCGGCCATCTTGCTTCTGCGTTTCTCATTTTGTGTTCCTCGCTTTCTGTGTGTAGGTTGTTCCCTTTGGTCATGTACATATATGCCTCTAAACGCAGAATATAGCAAGTCGTATTTTGAATAAACTACACTTATTTTTCGAGAGAAACACAGCCCCGAAAGGCTGTGCAAGAAGCTGTAAAACCTACTCTTCGCCCGTGAGGATGAAGCAAATATATGCGGCGCGATCTCTCTCGATGAAGCAGACCAGTTCGTAGAATCCCATCTTAAACGCCATCCTCTGAACAGCGGGAATGTCGAACATATTCACCCGCCCGGAGTCGCGGATGTCCATGATCTGGGAAACAATCTTCTCGTTCATCCCTTGCCACCTTTCTGCACGATGCGGAAGAAGTCTACGCCGGGGATAAGGCTGAGTGACGATCCTGTCTCCCATCGGACGAGAAGCTGTCCCGCATCGTCAACGCCCAGAATCTCTCCCATCGTTCCCATCGGCAGAGCTTGGGGATCGTCCATGCCGAGGAGTTCCACCTTCGTCCCGTGCGGATACCGCTCTCGAAGCGCGGCGATCTGCTCCCTACTCGGAAAATGCATGACGCTCATCTCCTTTCCGATGTCCGCTCTTGAACGCGCTGCTGCCCGTGAGGTTCTGCAGGAGAATCTTGCGCGACTCTTTGTAGGCGTTTCCGATCATGCCAAGACGCAGGAGAAAGCAGCGGAATGCGTATTTCTCGTTGTCCACAATCTTCTCCTTTGCCGTGACGCGCTTCTGCGTCCGCGCCATCAGGCAGAGTTTACTGATGAACTCAGCGTATGCCTTTGCCGTCTCGTCGGTGATCGTGCCGTGCAACCATGCAAAGGTGATGCGGTCATCGGTCAGCGTGTAGGTTGCCTCCCTGATGTCGAAAGCGTGGCGAATCAGCCGCCCTTTGCTCAGAAGGAGTGCGTCGAGATTCTTCAGTGCCGTCTCGGTGAAAAGGGTGCGTGGAAGGCTGATGGAAAGACTATCCTCATCGGTTGCTGCGACGGCTTCCTCCATCGCGATAACTTCTGCCGGCGTTTCCATCTGGACTGGCACATTATCTTCGACGGCTTCTGTCTGGCTCGGCTCGATCTCTGCCATTTCTACTGCGGCGAGTTCATTCTCTGCCGCTTCCGTCTGGATCGGCTCATCTGCCCCTGTGTCCCCACAGGAAGCCTCGTTCTCCCCGTCCTCGGACGTGAAGCCCGCCTCGCGCAATGCCGTGCGCACACGCGTAACAGTCGCTTCGTCTGCGGCATCGTCGAAACAAAGGCTGCCGTCCTTCGTGATCTCAAATGCGCCGACCTTGTAGGAAAAGCTCGGTGCGCCGCAGTAGGTGGGCTTCATCTCGAGCACCTTTCCCACAATCCCGACCATCGCCTTGCGCTCTTCCTTCTGGATGTTGTAATTGACCTTCATGGTGGTTTCCTCCTTTATGAACTTTGGTCATTACATTCATCACTCACGTGGGAAGAATTAGCAAGCGGATTGTGTTGTATACACCATGGCCTCAGTGAGATAAAGCGCAGAGCGTCATCATTTCACAGAATGAGGAGCAGTCATCCGCTCGAGCATCTTGCCCGTCATCCAGATCGCCCCGTCAATGACAAGCGGCAGGAAAATGCGGTCGCGGAATCTGCACCACCCTGTCTCCTTCTCCGCGCTCTCCTTCAGTGCCGCCGTGTACGCCGCCGACACTTCACGCGCTGCAGGAAGCCCCTTCTCGTGCAGCCAGAGAACAGTTGCTTCCTTCGCCTCCGTCCGCACGAAATCTCCCACATGGTTCTTCAGTTCGTTTTGAATGTGTTCCAGTTTCATCTTCAACACGCTCCTTCATAGTCCGTTACCCCACGCGCAATGGCGCGGGCAAATTCATCCTGCCGGCTGCGAAGCAACTGCGCATCGCCCGCATGGTCGATAAACGCAAGCTCCACGAGCACGGCGACCGCATCGGTGTTGCTCAAAACGTATAGACCGTTGACACCGGGCTTTGCCCCCTTTGTGCCGCGATCCACCGTTCTGAGCGCATCCACAATCTGATTCTGGATGCACTGTGCCAGCTTCTCCCCCTCTTCGCTTCCGTAGAAGTGCCAGACCTCCGTTCCGTTTGCACTGCCGTTATAGGCGTTGCAGTGAATGGAGATGAATACGTCCGCACCGCTGCGGTTGGAAGCTGAGACAACTTCATACAGACTATCGGACTGAAAGTTGTCAACCACCTCAACACCTGCGGCACTCAGATAGCCCGCCGCAAGGTCAGCGACATTTTTTGCGACATCACATTCCCGCAGTCCAAAGCCACACGCGCCGGGGTCGGGATTTCCGTCCGGGGCATGACCCGGATTCAAAAACACACGCATTATGCTTCCTCCTTTGGTTTCGGTACATCCGCATACGGAATGCGCTCACCATCACGTTCCAAAAATACATCTTCTGCATTGCCGTCCTTGCTCTGGATGTACCGCTCAACAGCGACATCCACGAACTTCGGCTCAAGTTCCACACCATAGCAGATACGCCCCAACTGGTCGCAGGCGATCAGCGTTGATGCCGAGCCAAGGAATCCGTCGAGAACGATACCATTCGTCTGCGTACACTGCTTGACAAGGTACGCGATAAGCGGCACGGGCTTCGAGGACGGATGACCGCAGCCGTCCTTCTTCGAGTCCTTGATGCGATCAAAAGAGAACACCGTAGTCTGCTTCTGATCGCCGTACCATCTATGCCGTCCGTCTTTACGCCAGCCCCAAATGATCGGCTCGTGGATGTACTTCCAGTCCGTCCGTGTGAGGACGAGGCGGTCTTTCTTCCACACCAATCCCGCGCCAACTTTAAAGCCCGCATCCTCATAAGCGTCATGAAAGATGCGGGCTTTTGCTGTTGCGTAGAAAATGTAGATGGAAGCGTCGGTCGCCATCACCGAGTGAAAGGCGGTAAAAGCGGATTTGAGGAACTCGTAGGCGTCCTTGTCATTCAGATCGTCGTTCTTTATTTTCCCGGATGTGCTTTCAAGCTGGATCATATATGGGGGATCCGTGCAGACGAGATTGACCTTCTCACTGCCGAGCAGCCGCTCGTATGTCTCCGGCAGTGTGGAATCTCCGCAGATGACACGGTGCTTGCCGAGATGCCAGACATCTCCTGTTTTGGCGACGCAGGGTTTTGCGAGTTCTGCATCCACGTCGAAGTCATCTTCCTGCGCTTCACCATCATCCAGTGAGAGCAGGTCGGCAATCTCCGCTTCGTCAAAGCCCGTGAGTGAGATGTCGAAGTCCATACCCTGCAAGGCTTCCATCTCGACGCGCAGCATTTCCTCATCCCAACCCGCATCGAGTGCGAAGCGGTTGTCTGCGAGGATGTAGGCTTTCTTTTGCGCTTCCGTGAGGTAATCCACGAACACACACGGAACTTGCTCGATGTTCTCCTCCTTGGAGGCAAGGATTCTGCCATGTCCCGCTATGACGTTGAAATCCCGGTCGATGATGACGGGATTGACAAAGCCGAACTCACGGAGCGACGAGCGAAGTTTTGTGATCTGCTCCTGCGAATGTGTCCGTGCGTTGTTGGCATAGGGCACGAGTTTGTCGATGGGTACGAGCTTCATCTCGCTTGTGGTTTTTCCCAAGAGATACACCTCCTAAAAATTTTCTAACTCCACAAAGGAAAAAATCTGTTTTTATAGAATTTTATAGGTGTTGAACGGATTCAGTATATTTAGGGGGATAATCGTATGGGATATTATATCTTTGTCGATAACTCAAACGTATGGATTGAGGGACAGTATGCATCTGCTGTATTTAACAAGCAAGCAAATAACATGGCTGATGCACACGACAAAAACATAAAGGATAATAATTGGCGTATCGACTTCGGTAAATTGTTAAATTTGATTACGGAAGGAAATCTTACCGATATTAAAAAGGCTTTACTCGTCGGCTCAACCCCACCGAGTGCAGATAGTCTATGGAAATGTGCTGAAAATAAAGGTTTTGAAGTAGCCTGTAAACCTCGTAATGCTGTGAATAAAGAAAAAGGGATTGATACAGAACTCGTACATCAAATTGCTGAATGTCTTTATACTAAAGCAAAAGACGGAGATATTTTTATTTTAGTAGCTGGAGATAGAGATTTTATGCCTTCCATCCAAGGTATCCGTAAAAAGAATATAACTGCTAAACTTGCATTTTGGGATAATGTTTCCACAGAACTTAGGAATGAAGCAGATGATTTTATTAGCTTAACCAAAAATATTCAAACTATTTCTCTAACTATTTAACAAATCTAATACAATATAAAAAGCAAGAATATACTTTTTGCTTTTTATATACCCTTTTTCGATCGGAGCAGCTGCTCCATTCGGTCTTCCTGCGGCGAGCCGCTGAACGTCGTGGTGCAGTTCTGCTTCACGATGTCGAAAATCTCGTACCAGAGCAGGTTGGACTGCTTCTGGAACGTCTGCCCCATCTGGACAAAGGGGCTTGCAATCGCACCGCCTGTCGTCGGATGCTTGCCGATGAGTCCATATTGGCTCACAGCTTCCTCGCATTGGATGAAGCGAGCGAAGGCCTGCGCGTAGCTTTCGAGGAGTCGCGGATTCACCAGCCGCTCACAGCCGCGCTCCTTGAGCCACAGCCACGTTTCGCGGAAAATCTCGTCCGCACCGAGCGGCTTGCCGTTTCTTTGCCGTGCCGACAGGTACTCACTCGGATTCGGCATATCTGCACCGAAAAGCTCTGCGGCATCTGCAAGGTCTGCTCCGTCCAATTCCGTCATGGGGAATTCCATGATGTTCGCCGCCCTGCCGCCTGCGATCTTGTCTGCCAATGCGTCGGGCTTGTCTCCCGCACGGATGCGTCTGCCGCCTCGGTGCGTGCCGTCCTTCGCCATTGTTTCACCTCGTTTCTTTAATACCCCGTTTGAACTGGTCTTTTTTTGCGCGTGACCCATCGCCGGTCCAGCAGTGGCGCGGTTTTGGAGATTTCACCTCCCCCGGGGGCTAGGCATCTCCTCTGCTCCTCTGATGAATCCTTTCGTGGCAAGACACACAGAGCGACATGAGATTCCTCTCGTCATGCGTGCCGCCATGGCCGATCGGCTTGATGTGATGCACGAGCGTCGCCGCCACAAAGCGTCCGTGCGCTCTGCACATCTCACACAGAGGCTCTCGTGCCAAATGACGGTCGCGA
>ERZ773267.1834-NODE-1834-length-11324-cov-20.399059_pt1 | contig 11324 bp, 6 predicted proteins | sample MGYA00511959_ERZ773267 | MGnify/ENA primary metagenome ERZ773267 (study PRJEB29015, sample SAMEA2738165) | human oral metagenome | biome: human oral; feature: human-associated habitat; material: saliva | place: China | collected 2240 ... | reverse complement strand
AAATCTTGAAACCCTGTGGTATTAAACCGGTTAAAATGACACAAGTTACACGAGTAGAGTATATGAGTGATCATCAACGGAAAGAAGAACTCGAAAAAATCTCGCAAATAGCCAAAAGGATTTAAAAAAGTGCTTTACAAGTCATGACAGAGCATGCAGAAGATGAGTAAAAGGCTGAGACGGTGGTCTCAGCCTTTTAATTGAAGATAAAGTCTTCTTAAAAACTTTCCTTAGGTGAGTACGGACGTTAGGTGAAATTATCCAGTGGATGATTTCAGCAATCCAGGAAGTTCCATGACTAATTATTGAACCTAAGGTTTCAATAATTCCGAGTACCTGAAACAAATGTGTTTCAGGTACTTTCCTCACGGCGGGAAGTTTCAGTAGATGATTAGATAATTCTAACGAATGAATTTTTTTAAGATTTTATTAGATTTGTAAAGATGTATCCTCCTAGAATCTAATGATTCTGCGTCGAATACCCTATTTTGACTTTATCCGCTACGTCCTTTGTATCTTGATTTTCCCAACCAGCAGCTCAGCTTCAATGGTGATTTCTGTGAGTTGATTCCAGTCGATCTTTTCTTGGTCTACGTGAAATAGAAGAGGGGTCATGGTGAGGAGCGCTTGGCGTTCTTCAGGAGTTAAACTCTTGGTGAGGCTGACCGTTTCGGATGAGAGGATCTGGCAGTGGTCTTCAAAGTGCTCCAAAATTTCCTGGTTGGAGTAGGATTGCTTGGTCAATTGATCTTGGGCCAACTGACGAATTTCTTTCAGATGAGAAGAGGTTGGGACGACCTTAATGATGACCCCTCCTGCCTTTAGAACACGCTCGAATTCAGCGTAATTAGCTGGGGAGAAGATGTCCAAAATGACCTCCATACTCTTAGATTGAATGGGTAAATGAGCCAAGTCTCCTACAAACCAATTGACCTTCCAGCTAGCGTCACTCTTGGCAGCTAGCTGCACAGATTCCTTGGAAAGATCAAATGCATAGAAAGTAGCCTTGGGATAGGCTTCTTGTAGTTTTCGGGAGTAATAGCCTTCTCCGCAACCGATATCTAGAATTCTGGCATCACTGGTCGGAATTTTTTGTCCGATCGCTGTTAGAATCGGCTCATAAAAGCCTGCTTCCAAGATTAGCTGGCGATTCTGGAAATTTTCTTTGTCATAGTCCTTCGATTGCTTGATCTGAGGTGCCAGGTTGACATAGCCAAATTTCGCCAAATCAAAAGAATGGCCCTTGGGACATTTAAAACTGGTCTCCACAAGTTCTAGGTCCAGTTGACAGATGGGACAGGCAAAAGCAGTGGCTGTTTGAAATCGTTGTAATTTTGGTTTGATCGGTGTATTCATATTAGTAGTGTAACAAAAGAGCCTCTAGATAGCAACCGAAGCTTTAATGAGGCTCCAATTGGTTGAGAAATATGATTTTGAGTCTATGCCACTCCATACAGAATATGAGCTGACAAAAAAAGGTAAGTCACTGATGCCGATTTTAAAGGACTTGAATCAATGGGGAAAAGAATGGTTGTAATAAATTTTTTCCTCATTTTAATCTCTTCTATCTCGCCACTCATCTCTTCATTTTAACCACTTAGCCCCAAAAGCCGTTTTTTAAACGGCTTTTTTGCTAGACTGGTTCTATCAAAAGGAGAGAGAACATGATATTACAAGCTAAAAACATAAGCAAACAGTATGGAAATCATTTAGCCGTAAACAATATTCACTTACAGTTTGAAAAGGGAACCTTTAATGCGATTCTAGGACCAAATGGGGCGGGGAAATCAACGACGATTTCCATGTTGATTGGTTTGAAACAACCAACGCAAGGTGAAATCATCTATGAACTAGGTACTAAAATTGGTGTGGTCTTCCAGACTAGTGTCTTAGATGAGATGCTGACGGTTAGAGAAAATCTGACCATTCGTGCCAGACAGTACAAAGGCCTAAAACCAAATCGTGTGTCTGATCTTATTGATCATCTAGGCCTATCAGCTTTCCAAAAGCAGAAATATGGGACGCTTTCAGGTGGCCAAAAGCGTCGGGTTGACATTGCGCGTGCTCTGCTCTCACAACCAGACATTCTTTTCTTAGACGAACCAACGACAGGTTTGGATATCCAAACCCGGAAGTCTATTTGGGATTTGCTCTATCAATTGCAGAGAGAAGAGGGAATGACTGTTGTTTTGACCACGCATTATCTTGACGAGGCAGATGAAGCTGATCAGATTTATATTGTGGACCATGGGAAAGTGATTGCTCAGGGATCAGCACGAGATATTAAGAGCCAGTATGCAAAAAACATCTTGAAGATTCGTTTCAAGGAGATGCAGCAGATAGAAAGTCCTGAAAATTCAGGAATGTCAGTAGAACAACAGGGATCATTAGAATATGTTTTTCAACCCGAGAGTGAAAGGGAAGCCATTGATTATCTGGCACAAGTTAGAGATAAAATAGCCCATTTTGAGTTTCGTCCAGGGACCATGGATGATGCCTTTATTGCACTTACAGGAAGGGAGGTTCGCTAATGCTAGCCTTACTAAAGCGAAATTTTTTATTGTACTTCAGGAATCGTTCAGGAGTTTTCTTCTCTCTGTTGGGAGCCTTGATTTCCTTTATTCTTTATATTATTTTTCTTCAAAAAAATCTAACAGATGCTTGGGCTCAGCTCCCCAATAGTGGTCCTGTGTTAAATAATTGGTTAATGAGTGGGACGCTGGCTGTGACAGGGATTACGACGAGTCTGGCTGCCCTGACTCAGTTGGTAAAGGACCGTGAACGTCAAGTAGATCAGGATCTTTATTTATCGGATCAAGGGAAGTGGCGGTTACCATTTTCGTATCTAACGAGCGCAATCATCATCTCTTTTTTCATGCAAGTCTTTATGTATGTGCTGATGTGTGGCTATTTTAGAGAAGTTCCATCCCTATCTCTATTACCTGAAGTGCTCCTTATTATGCTGTTTAGTAGCCTGCTTTCTAGTTTAGTGAATGCCATTTTTGTTTATTTTTTCCAATCCGTAGATAGTCTTGGAAAGTTTGCGACCATAGTGGGTACAGCTTCTGGTTTTTTGGTAGGGACTTATGTACCTTTAGGTGTTCTACCTGATTTTGCACAATTACTAATGAAGTGCACTCCAGCAACTTATATTGCATCACTTTATCGGCAAGTACTCATGAAAGAAGCATTAAGTGAGACCTTTAAAGGTCAAGATAATCTTCTTCAAGAATTTCAAGAAAAAATGGGTGTTCAGCTCAAATGGCAAGCTTTATTGACAAAGGAACAAACATACCTTATAGTGTTAGGAGGCATTCTTCTAGCTTTGGGGATTTGGATTTCCTTAGCAAAAAGATCGAATAAAAGAAAGTAAGTGAGAATTGGAGTAGGAATGAAGATTCGTTTTGAGGAAAAACAGGATATTCCAGAAAACAACCCCTGTGTGGTCATTCAAGCCAAGCAATTATCTGATCAAGCACGAGAGGTGATGGACTATCTCGAACAGTTTTCGACAGTGAATCAAGTAGTGATCCCTATCAAAACAGATGATCATTTGATCATGGTGAAAATTGATGACATTATTCTAGCCGAGATTGATAAGAATCAGCTAACCATTTATACGACAGACAAAACGTTTACCGTCAGAGATACTTTGACAAAGTTTCAACATCGGATTAATCGTCGTAATTTTTTACAGATATCACGCCACGCGGTGATGAATATCGACCATTTGGAATCGCTATCGGATAGTTTTTCAGGCAATATGATGGCTAAACTGACACGCGGAGTAAAATCAAGTGTCAGTCGGAAATATGTCAAATCCTTGATGGATTATTTAGGGGTATAGGAGAAAGTGATGAAACGAGTTATAGCTTATTTTGTATCTGGTATGAGGACAGGTTCCTTCTTTTATTTGTGTTTGGTGTTATTATCCCATCTCTATACAAACATCGTATATCCTGCTGTGAATGTCCGCAACATCCTAGCGATCTTTTTAATGAGTGGAACAATGGGAGTCTTGACGTTCATTCTTGAGGAAGAAGAGTTTTTGACCTATAGTTTGCGTGTGGTCTTGCATTTAGTTGTGACAGCCACCATCTTAGCATTGACCTACTTATTTTTTGGCTGGGGGGCAGCCTTACGGAGCCCGATTCCTTGGTTGATCTTTCTAGCCATTTACGGCCTGATCTGGCTGTACCAGATTTGGCAACTCCATAAAAAAACTCAACGAATCAACCAAGCTTTGTTGCATCGCAGAAAAGGGAAATAGTCCCAGAAAAAAGTATATAAGAAAACCACGAAGTTCATACCAAACTTCGTGGTTTTACTTTCTTAATAAGTCAAAACAAAGTATTTTTTCTTACCGCGACGGATAACGGTCAATTCATTTTCTAATTTATCGCTATCGCTCAAGACATAGTCGAGGTCTTGGATGCGGTCACCGTTGACGTAGATAGCTCCATTTTGAACATCTTCGCGGGCTTGGCGTTTAGAATTTACCACACCAGCTGTGACCAAGAGTTCAACAATGTTGAGGTTGTCTTCTGCTTGGACCTGGTAGTTTGGCACACCACGAAGGCCTTGTTTGAGTTCTTTAACAGAAAGGTTTTTGATGTTTCCTGCAAAGAGTTGTTCTGTGATGTTAAGGGCTTCCTTGTAGGCTTCTTCGCCGTGGACAAGGGTAACCACTTCACGCGCCAAGATCTTTTGAGCCAAGCGTTCATGAGGAGCAGCCTCAAACTGTTTGCGGATCTCGTCGATCTCATCAAGTGACAAGAAAGTGAAGATCTTCAAGAAGCGCACAGCATCCGCATCCATCACATTCATCCAGAATTGGTACATTTCGTATGGAGATGTTTTGTCTGCATTGAGCCAGACGGCGTTTCCTTCTGATTTTCCGAATTTCTTACCAGTTGCATCTGTGATCAAAGGCACAGTCATAACATGACCAGTTTTATCTGCTTTACGACGCATCAACTCAGTACCAGCTGTCATGTTTCCCCATTGGTCAGATCCACCGATTTGAAGGGTTACATTGTGTTCTTGGTTGAGGACGTAGAAGTCATAGCCTTGCATGATTTGGTAGGCAAACTCCGTGTAAGAAATTCCTGTCTCAATCCGTTTTTTAACAGATTCTTTACTCATCATAGCATTGACCGTAAAGTATTTTCCGACATCACGAAGGAAGTCAATAAAGCTAATGCTTCCGAACCAATCGTAGTTGTTGACCATTTCGGCTTTATTGTCACCATTTTCAAAATCGAGGAAACGAGACAATTGCCCTTGAATGGAGCGAACCCATTCTTGTACAGTTTCTTTTGTTTGGAGACTACGTTCAGCATCTTTGAAGGACGGATCTCCAATGAGACCAGTCGCACCGCCAACGAGCGCATAAGGTTTGTGGCCTGCTAGTTGAAGGCGACGGCTAGTCAAGATGGCAACCAAGTGGCCAAGGTGAAGGCTGTCAGCAGTTGGATCATAACCAGTATAATAAGAAACCTGACCTTCTTCCAGTGCTTTGCGCAAGGCTTCTTCATCCGTCGTTTGAAATACCAAACCACGCTCTTTTAGCTCATCAAAAATGTGCATGTGTCTTTTCTCCTTTATAAGTTTATTCATTTCTCTATTCTACCATAAACCACAGAAATGGCAATGTTTTCCATCATTTTCTTGACCTTATCCAAGCAGAGTGAGTGACGATTTCTACGCTCTTGTGATTGAAAACAAAGGGCCTAATCTGCTATAATATAGGGAACAAGGAGAAAGAATCAGTGAATCAATTAAAAGAGAAGTTGCAAGATTTTTGGAAGAAAGTCCAAAAATTCTTTGCAAATATGTATACAGAAACTCCAAATAAGGAAAAAAAAGAAGAGAGCAGTTGGTCTATTGGTGATATTTTTGCGACCTCTTTAAGGACCCTCAAACTCTTGTGGGATGTTATGATTGCCCTTTCTATTTGCCTCTTTTTATTTGGTGCAGGGATCGGGATTGGTTATGCTGCGAGTCTCTTTAACAATGTTAAGGCTCCGAAGACAGAGGAATTGGTCCAGCAGGTGCGTAATGTTAGTAGCGTTTCAAAACTGACCTATTCTGATAAGAGTTTGATTTCAGAAGTAGACAGTGATTTGATCCGCACACCAGTAGCTGGAGATGCTATTTCAGACAATGTCAAAAAGGCTGTGATTGCTACTGAGGATGAGAATTTTGAAAGCCACAAGGGGGTTGTGCCCAAAGCCGTTCTTCGGGCGACGCTTGGATCTGTAGCCGGCGTTGGCTCCTCTAGTGGGGGATCGACCTTGACCCAGCAGTTGATCAAACAGCAAGTCGTCGGAGACGCTCCGACCTTTACTCGTAAGGCGACAGAAATTGTCGACGCCCTTGCCTTAGAGCGAGGGATGGATAAAAACGAAATCCTGACCACTTACTTAAATGTTTCACCTTTTGGACGAAACAATCGGGGACAAAACATTGCGGGTGTGGAAGCTGCGGCTCAAGGGATCTTTGGAGTCTCTGCGAAAGACCTGTCCGTTCCACAAGCGGCCTTTATCGCAGGGCTGCCACAAAGTCCGATTGTCTACTCCCCTTATGCTGCAGACGGTAGCCTAAAGAGTAAGGAAGATCTAGAGTTAGGTTTGGCGCGTGCCAAAGACGTCTTGTTCAATATGTACAGGACAGGAGTCTTATCGAAAAAAGACTACGAAACCTATGCTCAGTATGATTTGACCAAAGACTTCATCGCTTCGGATGGCATCGAGAAAACGCCACATGACTACCTCTATTTCCAAGCCATGAAAGAGGCGAAAGAGGCCATGTATGATTACTTGATCAAACGAGACAATGTGACCAAGCAAGACTTGAAAAATAATGAGACGGTTAAGTCTTATCAAAAATTAGCTGAAAGTGAGTTGCGTGAAGGTGGCTACACCATTCAAACAACCATTAACAAACCGGTTCACAATGCGATGCAGGCTGCAGTGGCGAATTTTGGAAACATCTTGGATGATGGAACGGGACTTGTAGAAGTTGGGAATGTCCTCATGGACAATCGAACCGGTGCGATTTTAGGTTTTATCGGTGGACGTAATTTTGACGGCAACCAAAACAACCATGCCTTTGATACTGAACGTTCCCCAGGGTCTACTATCAAACCATTGTTGGCCTATGGAATTGCCATTGACCAAGGCTTGATGGGAAGCAATAGTATCCTTTCTAACTACCCAACTAATTTCTCAAGTGGCGAACCGATCATGCACGTAGATAACCGAGGAACGGCTATGATGGATCTTCGTGAGGCTCTCAATACTTCATGGAATATCCCAGCCTATTGGACCTACCGAACCCTACGTGAAAAAGGGGTGGATGTTCCCTCTTACATGAAGAAGATGGGCTATGATATCTCTGAATACGGAATTGAGAGTCTGCCGATGGGTGGGGGCATTGAGGTCACAGTTGCTCAACATACCAATGGTTACCAGACCATAGCCAATAATGGAAACTACCTCAAGCGTTACATGGTAGAGCAAATTATTGATCGGGATGGGGATGTGGTCTACAAGCATGAAGTAGATCCTGTTCGTGTCTACTCTCCAGCAACGGCAACGATTATGCAAGATCTCTTACGTGGAGTGCTCACATCTGGGGCAACCACAACCTTCAAATCACGGCTTAGTCAAGTCAATCCAACGCTGGCTGGTGCTGACTGGATTGGAAAAACTGGTACCACTAATTCAAATGGGGATATGTGGTTGATGTTGTCCACGCCAACTGTCTCTCTAGGAGGGTGGATTGGTCATGACAACAATGCCTCCATGCAGGCACTAACAGGATATAACAATAATGCTCAGTATATGGCACAATTAGTGAATGCGATCTATCAAGCAGATCCGAGTCTTTTGGGTGTCCAAGACAAATTCACTTTCGACAAGAGTGTGATCCGTTCTGAAGTACTCAAATCTACTGGTGAAAAACCAGGTCGCGTCAATGTGAATGGTCGAGATGTCGATGTGAGTGGTCAAATGGTAACCAGCCTTTGGGCAAAAAATGGAGCTCCAACCACTCAGTATCATTTTGCGATTGGAGGTTCTGACAGCGATTATCAGAACGCTTGGGCGGCTATTCTAGGTAATGCTGGTGGCAATCAAAACACTAATAACCGAAATAATAATACAAATAGTAGTGAAACAAGCAGTAGTTCAAGTAGTAGCAATTCAAGCAATAATTCTACAAATCGAAACAGCTCAAATCGTGACAATCGGCGCTAGTCTTGTCTGGTAGAAAGCCTAGTGAAAGTCTTGATTTTTGAAGGAAAAAACGATATAATAGTTACAACTAATTTGTCGTGTGCTTTATTTGAAATATTGTCCAAATAAGAGCTTACAGCAGTTAAATCTTACTTGAATAAGTCGATTTAGCTGCTCTTTTTGTGTCTATTTTTAGAGAAAATTATAGCTTGTTACAGAAACTTAATTTTTCTAAAAATTACAAAAATGACAAATGAGGGGAAGAGACAGCTCTTCACGTGATGCAAATCACACTAATGTAGTTAAAATCGGATAGGTGGTAGAAATCGTTTTACTAAGCTATCCTAGTATGGAAAAAGGAGTAAAAAACTTTGGCAGGACATGACGTTCAATACGGGAAACATCGGACCCGTCGTAGTTTTTCAAGAATCAAAGAGGTTCTTGATTTACCAAACTTGATTGAAATCCAGACAGACTCATTCAAAGCTTTCTTGGATCATGGCTTGAAGGAAGTATTTGAAGATGTGCTTCCCATCTCAAACTTCACGGATACAATGGAATTGGAATTTGTGGGTTATGAAATCCGCGAACCTAAGTATTCGCTTGAAGAAGCGCGCATCCACGATGCCAGCTACTCGGCACCAATCTTTGTGACCTTCCGTTTGGTCAACAAAGAAACAGGTGAAATCAAGACCCAAGAAGTTTTCTTTGGTGATTTCCCAATCATGACTGAAATGGGAACCTTTATCATCAATGGTGGAGAACGGATTATCGTATCTCAGTTGGTCCGCTCACCAGGTGTCTACTTCAATGATAAGGTGGACAAGAATGGTAAGGTTGGTTATGGATCAACTGTTATCCCGAACCGTGGGGCTTGGTTAGAGCTTGAAACTGACTCAAAAGATATTGCTTACACGCGCATCGACCGCACACGTAAAATTCCATTTACAACTCTTGTGCGTGCCCTTGGATTCTCTGGAGATGATGAAATCATCGATATCTTTGGGGACAGCGAATTGGTTCGCAATACCATTGAAAAAGATATCCACAAAAATCCAATGGATTCACGGACAGATGAAGCCCTCAAAGAAATCTACGAGCGTCTTCGTCCAGGTGAACCAAAAACAGCGGAAAGCTCACGTAGCTTGTTGGTAGCTCGTTTCTTTGATCCACGTCGTTATGACTTGGCACCAGTTGGTCGCTACAAGATCAACAAGAAACTCAATATCAAGAACCGCTTGTTGAACCAAACAATCGCAGAACCATTGGTAGATGCTGAAACAGGTGAAATCCTTGTAGAAGCTGGTACTGTCATGACGCGCGATGTGATCGACAGCATCTCAGAACAATTGGATAACGGTTTGAATAAAATCACCTACATTCCAAATGATGCTGCTGTTTTGACAGAGCCAGTAGAATTGCAAAAATTCAAAGTTGTCGCTCCAACAGATCCAGACCGCGTTGTCACCATCATCGGAAATGCTAACCCATCTGATAAAGTACGGATTGTGACTCCAGCTGACATCTTGGCAGAAATGAGCTATTTCTTGAACCTTGCAGAAGGCCTTGGCCGTGTAGATGATATCGACCATCTTGGAAATCGTCGGATTCGTGCCGTTGGTGAATTGCTTGCCAACCAAGTGCGTCTTGGACTTTCACGGATGGAACGAAACGTTCGCGAACGGATGTCTGTACAAGATAACGACGTCTTGACACCACAACAAATCATCAACATCCGCCCAGTAACTGCAGCAATTAAAGAATTCTTTGGATCTTCACAGTTGTCACAGTTCATGGACCAACACAACCCGCTTTCTGAGTTGTCTCACAAACGTCGTTTGTCTGCCTTAGGGCCTGGTGGTTTGACACGTGACCGCGCTGGATATGAAGTGCGTGACGTGCACTACACTCACTATGGTCGTATGTGTCCAATCGAAACACCTGAAGGACCAAACATCGGTTTGATTAACAACTTGTCATCCTACGGACACTTGAACAAATATGGTTTCATCCAAACACCATATCGTAAAGTAGACCGTGAAAAAGGTGTGGTGACCAACGAAATCGTTTGGTTGACAGCCGATGAAGAAGATGAGTACATTGTCGCACAGGCTAACTCTAAGTTGAACGAAGAAGGTGGTTTTGCTGAGCCAATCGTTATGGGACGTCACCGTGGTAATAACCAAGAATTCCCATCTGATCAAGTCGACTACATGGACGTTTCTCCAAAACAAGTAGTTGCTGTTGCGACAGCATGTATTCCTTTCTTGGAAAACGATGACTCTAACCGTGCCCTCATGGGTGCCAACATGCAGCGTCAGGCTGTCCCATTGATCGATCCAAAAGCACCTTATGTGGGTACTGGTATGGAATACCAAGCAGCCCATGATTCAGGAGCTGCAGTGATTGCTCAATATGATGGTAAAGTCACTTATGCAGATGCGGACAAGGTAGAAGTTCGTCGGGAAGACGGTTCGCTTGATGTCTACCATATTCAAAAATTCCGTCGTTCAAACTCAGGTACTGCCTACAACCAACGGACCCTTGTAAAAGTTGGCGATGTCGTTGAAAAAGGCGACTTTATTGCTGACGGTCCATCGATGGAAAAAGGGGAAATGGCCCTTGGTCAAAACCCAATCGTCGCTTACATGACTTGGGAAGGGTATAACTTCGAGGATGCCGTTATCATGAGCGAACGCTTGGTGAAAGAAGATGTCTACACATCTGTTCACTTGGAAGAATTCGAATCAGAAACACGCGATACCAAGTTAGGCCCTGAAGAAATTACCCGTGAAATTCCAAACGTCGGGGAAGATGCTCTTCGTGACTTGGATGAAACAGGTATTATCCGTATTGGTGCGGAAGTAAAAGAAGGCGATATCCTTGTCGGTAAGGTAACACCGAAGGGTGAAAAAGACCTTTCTGCTGAAGAACGTCTCCTTCACGCGATCTTTGGAGATAAATCTCGTGAAGTGCGTGATACTTCTCTTCGTGTACCTCACGGTGGAGATGGAGTCGTTCGTGATGTTAAGATCTTTACGCGTGCAAACGGAGATGAATTGCAATCTGGTGTGAACATGTTGG
>ERZ773267.1833-NODE-1833-length-11328-cov-12.919986_pt1 | contig 11328 bp, 8 predicted proteins | sample MGYA00511959_ERZ773267 | MGnify/ENA primary metagenome ERZ773267 (study PRJEB29015, sample SAMEA2738165) | human oral metagenome | biome: human oral; feature: human-associated habitat; material: saliva | place: China | collected 2240 ... | reverse complement strand
TGGCTCTTACGTTAAAGCACTACGAAAAGCGTCCACACATTTAACGGAAGAACCGCTTTTTCGTCCTTATGGCTGTTAGTTACAAGCGTTCTCATGTGCAATTGAAGGCGTGCGTAGCCTTACTTGTAATTTTTCTTTTCATGAAAATAATTATTTATTGTCATGAAAATAATTCGGGAATGATGGTAGGCCGTTTGTTTACTTATTGTTAAATAGACTATTGAGCTTACTCTTTTTTAATACTTTCCATTGTTCCTTACGGCGCTTTTTAGCTTTTTTCTCTGCGCGCTTACCTTTTCTCTTTTGTCGTTTGAATTATGTTCATGGTATAAATTGTGTATGATGATGTACATATTCTATCTATTGAAGATAGAATGAATGTAGTAATGAAAAAATATTCAAAAAAGTTTGTGATATAAAAGAATAGCATTATATTTGTCCCAGAATATAAATAATCTATTTGTAAGAAATTAAATCTAAATATAATAACTTACTTAAATTAATAGTATGAACTTAAAGAAGTTGATAACCAGATACGTCCTGGTTGCTTTAGGCTTAATCTTGAGTGTTCCAATGGTAAGTTCTGCGCAGAGTAAAAGCCAGCTGAGTAAATCCTGCAATCAAATTGTGAAGCAGGGTGGGGAGGTTATGGATTGCTCTGAAGGACAGCAATGGATTATCTTTAAAAAACAATCGAAAAAGAAGACATCAGAAGGTCGTTCGCTTTATACACTTGGGTTATATGATGTCAAAAGTGGAAAGACGACAGTGTTGTCAGAAGATAATTGTATCTCTATAGATAAGTCACCAGTTTCAAAGTCTGGTGATGTGCGTATCACGGAAGGCTATGCATGGTATGATGAGGACGGAGTATTGGTCGATGCATCACTCAAAGAAGACATCATCATGCCTGATGATAAGATGCTCATCAGCCAGCTTACTAATGAAGAGGGGACTGTTAGCGATTATCTAAAGGTTATCCCTTTAGGATCGAGCAAGGCTAAGAAGATGGAAATTGAGTTAGCTAAGAGTACTTACGCTCTGGTTGAAACTATAAACTCAGTAGATGAAGATGGTCAGACGAGTACTCTTCATATATGTAATGCGACTTTTGATATGAGTCCATTGAGAAAAGTCACAATAGAGAGTAACAATACTTTCTCTTATTACAGAAATGCGGAGCAGGTTTTTGATGGTGATATGTTGGTTGATACAAAGTATCAGCGTGTTGTCTGTAATACGGATGGAGAGATTGTAGAAATAGGAAAAGTTATGACATACCAAGAGGCTCTACAGGCTTCTGATAATGCAAATAAGCCTCAACTTAGCTTAAAGTAATTTGTGTTATAAGTATAATAGACGAAGGAATTATATATTGTCAAAAATAAAGTGGACGCATCAAAAGTGCGTCCATTATGGTTGGTTTATACTTTCGTATTGGATAGCTCTTCTATAACAGGAGTCTTTCAGTGATAGGGAAATTAAGAGTAGCGAAGGGTTAATACGATGCTGTACAAGGGATTCCCAATGCGATGACACGGTCACGGATGGCATCTAATTCTTCATGTGTGGCCTTTTGCAGGTGTTGGTCGGGCGTTTCACGGTCGATGGTGTAAATCATTACCTCACGAGGTCCAATCTCCTTGACAACCTCAAGCCATGGAGCAACGAACTCTTCTGTAGTGTTGTTGACGTCATAACCATCTTCGGTTGTCCCCTTCATAAACATTGTCTGGATAATTGCTTGTCCGTTGAAAGACTTGATATCTGCAATGATTCGGTTTACATCATAGGAAGGCTGCGTAGGTCGGTCTACCTTATTGATATATTCAGCATTGATGGTGTCGAGTTTCAGAATGTTGTTGTCTACCTTTGACAGTGCTTCGTGAATCTTCGGACGATGGATGAACGTAGAGTTACTGAGGACAGAAATCTTTGCTTGTGGGCAATACTTGTTGCGTAGACGAATTGTATCGTCGATGATTTCAGCGAAGTGTGGATGGGAAGTGGGCTCTCCGTTGCCTGCAAAAGTCAGAACGTCAGGGTGGATATTGTCCTGTTGCATTTTCTTCAACTTTGCCTCCAAAGCCTCAGCAACACGCTCACGAGTGGGGTGGGGAGTCTTTGTACGGTGGTCTTCATTGAATCCGCATTCGCAATATATACAGTCGAAGGTGCATATCTTACCGTCTGCTGGCATCAAGTTAATACCTAAGGAAATACCTAATCGGCGGCTGTGGACTGGTCCAAATATAGGGGATGGATAGATAATCGTGCTCATTGAAATTGTCTTTATAAATGGTTTATGGGGGAGGATGTGACTGAGTAGATGAGAGCTCATCTATCGGTTGTCTTTCCTTTCATAATCTTGTTACAACAAAGGTACGTTTTTTTCTTGGAAATGATGTCGTTTCCAATTATTTTGATACCTACTTTTTATCTTAGACAATCAACCTCATCAGTAGGAAGACTGTTACTCCCAATCTTTACTCCTGTCGTAGAATAAATATTGATGGAAGGTGTAAGATAGGTCCTGTAAAAGATATCTGCCCCTTTTGGTGTTGGTAGATCTTTGTTCACAGTGACGGTAGATGTTGTTAGTATTATTCGTTTTGTTAATCCTTGCTCTGCTACCATTAGGGTATTGTCGTCTATGCTAACGAAACCAAGGAACTTTTCTGTAAGCACTTTGTGTTTATGTGCGGTAGGGTTAATGATAACGGTTAGAGGAGAAGCATGTGGCGTAATGCCTCTATCTGTACAAGATAATACGACAACAGGACTTGCTTTTTTAATACGTAACATACCTTTCGTACCCGACTTGGAAATATATGGTTTGTTAAAAGTTTTGATATCATAATCCCATGAGATATCATCTACCTGCATTTCTGTATATCTGTCTACATGATGAGAGAAAATCTTGGTTAATACCTTTGATGAGTTGTCAAACATGTAGATATTGTAATATGTTTCGTCGCTATCTCCGTCTGAGTTTGTTATAGGTTGGGTAAAGAAATAATAGGTTCCGAAAGCTCCGCTCCCTGATTGCAGACAACTCATGGCAAGATAGTCTTGTTTCTTTTTAGGGCTTAACTGTGCATAAGGAATGTCGCTACCGTTGTATGCTGCAGGATAAGCATCGTGGGGTAAGCCATGAGAATAGAATGCTGAGAGTGGATCGGTATTTCCTTTTTGGCCTTCTGGCTCATATTGTCTACTACCAGTATCAAGGGCTTGTATGTACTGACAAGATAACACTGTCATTGCAATTAAGGCAATGAATCTTCTGTTCAGTCTTAATTTAGACCTACATAGGGAAATGGCTTCTTTAATATTCATTATGTCAATTTATTTTAGTTAGGATTAGTTGTTGGAAGTATGACCTTTGAAAGTCTTGCTTATTATTTGAAGTGTATTTCCATCTTTCTTGCCATCGTAAAAGACGTCAAGAACCTTGCTAAAGATGTCATTAGGGCTAATGACATCAAATAGAGTCATAGAGGATTTTAGTTTTAAGGCATCAATAGAGCTACCCATGAGGCGTTCTATATTTCTGTCTTTATGTATCAGTAGGGCGTTAGTTATCACGCGTAATCGTTCATTCAAGCAAGGGTTTGCAAGGAAAGTACGAGCTTCGTCCGTATCTGCTAAGCCGTAATATTGCGAGAAGGTACTGTGTCCAAGTCCTTTTAGTTGTGGGAAGATATACCATATCCAATGGGAGGTTTTATGCCCTTGCAAGATTTCTTTCAATGCTTGTTGGTAGGTATTGTCATCGTTCTGAGCCTTGATAAATCTTTCAATGTCGAAAGGGTCGGGAGTCAGCACTCCTATACTTTCTTCGAACTTATTGAGAATTGTGCGTAAGTAAGGTGTCAGCAGTGCATAACAATAGGATGCAAGGTTTTGAGGAAGACCATAAAATGCTTGTGCAATACTCCCAGCCATCGCTGCTATTGTGTCTGAATCACCACCTAAGGAAACCGCAATACGTATCACGTCTTCAAAGTTCTCCCCTTCCAAAAATGCCCAAATAGCAGCAGGGACAGTTTTCTGACAATTGACAGCACTGTAGACAGTAGAGCGGACTTGCTCTAACTGTAGATTTAAATTGTATTTGTAATTTTCTTTTACATAAGCTTTAATCTCTGCTTTAGTTGCTCCTGTGCGAGCAAGATAGATTGCAGCGGCAATCGCCTTGGCTCCTTTTATCCCTTCTGGATGGTTATGAGTAACCTTTGCAGAGATAGTGGCAAGTCTTAAGGTTTCATCTAAGTTTTGTGCATAGAAAGCTACAGGACTTACTCTCATAGCCGATCCGTTTCCATAACTGTTATAAGGTTTTGGTTGCTGATCGTACAGCCATCGCCTAAAACCACTGCCATAACCAACGCAAGGATATCGTCTACCTAAGTTTTGCATTTGCTGTACAAGCCCATCTTCGCTGTGTTCCTTGTCTTCTGTTAGCCATTTAGCAACAGCCAAAGTCATCACAGTATCATCTGTAAATCGACTCCTTGGTGTAAACAGATGAAAGTCTTTCTGCCACTTGTCCTTGAACTCATATACTGAGCCAATGATATCTCCAATAATTGCTCCTAACATAGCTAAAACTCTTTTTATATACTGTCATGCGATATAACTATAGTTTTCTTTTATTAGCTGTCGTATGACATCGTGATTTATTCAGACTTGGGTTACCTTTTAAGCTTCATAGCTTTATTAGGTTACAAATATAATAAATAATAAGGTAAAACGTGACGTAAGATGACAAAGAGTTATATTTCTATTATTTGGGCTATTGTTTATGGTCTTTAATCTTATAGGATTAGGCCGCTGTCTTATTCCTTTCTACACATAGATGATTTGATTGTGTGGAAATATAAAGGGACGACTACCTTGATGGATAGCCGCCCCTCGTCTTATGATTGAAATAAGATTTATTCTTTACTCTCACGCTTACGATCATTATGATCGAGCGTAATCTTACGCATACGAATGTTCTTTGGAGTTACCTCAACATACTCGTTGCCCTTGATGTACTCAAGACATTCCTCAAGACTCATCTCGGTCTTAGGGATAACGCGTGCCTTCTCGTCAGAACCAGATGCACGGACGTTGGTCAACTGCTTTGCCTTCGTAACGTTGATAACGAGGTCGTTATCGTGAACATGCTCACCAACAACCTGTCCACCATAAACTTCCTCACCAGAATCGATGAAGAACTTACCACGATCTTGTAGCTTGTCGATAGCGTAAGCGTAGGCAGTGCCAGCCTCCAACGCAATCATTGAACCATTCGTACGACGTACGATCTCGCCCTTGAATGGCTGATAGTCTTTGAAACGGTGTGCCATGATAGCTTCACCCTGGCTGGCTGTAAGTACGTTGGTACGCAGACCAATGATACCACGTGACGGTATTTCAAAGGTGATGTTCACACGTTCGCCCTCAGCGTCCATACCGAGCAAGTCGCCTTTACGACGAGTCACCATATCAATCATCTTACTTGAGAAATCAGTTGGAACGTTGATTGTCAACTCCTCGATAGGCTCACACTTCTGTCCATTAATCTCCTTGTAGATAACCTGTGGCTGACCAACTTGTAGCTCATAACCCTCACGACGCATTGTCTCAATGAGCACAGAGAGGTGGAGAACGCCACGACCACTGACAATCCACTTATCTGTTGCGTCCTCCATTGGGCGGACACGTAGTGCAAGATTTTTCTCAAGTTCTTTGTTAAGGCGTTCGCTGATATGACGAGAGGTACAGAACTTACCTTCCTTCCCGAAGAAGGGAGAGTCGTTGATGGTGAAGAGCATACTCATTGTTGGCTCATCAACAGCGATTGGTGGTAGTGGCTCTGGATTCTCAAAATCAGCAATTGTATCACCAATCTCAAACTTCTCCAAACCAATTACGGCACAAATGTCGCCTGAATCTACGTGGTCTGTCTTCTTATGTCCCATACCCTCGAAGGTATGAAGCTCCTTAATCTTAGTACGTTCCTGTGTTCCGTCACGATGACAGATAGTGATGTTCTGTCCATCCTTCAGTGTGCCACGATGTACACGACCAACGGCAATACGTCCGGTGTAGCTTGAATAGTCCAAAGATGTAATCAGCATCTGTGGTGTTCCTTCAATCTGCTTAGGAGCAGGGATTGCCTCAATAATAAGGTCAAGTAGATATTCAATATTATCTGTAGGCTTCTTCCAATCCTCACTCATCCAACCATTCTTAGCTGATCCATAGACAACTGGGAAATTCAACTGGTCTTCTGTAGCGTTGAGGTCACACATGAGATCGAATACCATCTCATATACTTCCTCAGGACGACAGTTTGGTTTGTCTACTTTGTTGATAACAACAACTGGTTTCAAACCAAGTTGTAGGGCTTTCTGTAGTACGAAACGAGTCTGTGGCATCGGACCTTCGAAAGCGTCAACGAGCAACAGACAACCGTCTGCCATGTTCAATACACGCTCAACCTCACCACCGAAATCAGAGTGACCTGGTGTGTCGAGAATATTGATTTTTACTCCTTTCCAATTAATACTTACATTCTTACTGAGAATTGTTATCCCTCGTTCGCGCTCCAAGTCGTTAGAGTCGAGAACCTCTCCACTGTTGTCTTGTCCGTCACGGAAAAGTTTTCCTGCGAGCATCATCTTATCAACCAAGGTTGTCTTACCGTGGTCTACGTGCGCAATAACTGCGATGTTACGAATATCTTGCATTTAATTACCTTAAAAAAGCTTACGCTAAATTTATGGTGCAAAAGTACAAATAAAAAATGGAAAACGTTTGTGGTTCCAATAAAAAGTTGTAACTTTGCACAGCATTTTCGGAACGTCCGATGCATTTGATGTCGTAACCCGTTGTGATTAAGGCGGCTAACGATGGAAAGATGTAATTGCAAATCACATTAATCACACAAACAAATTATGTATTTAGACAAGACTAAGAAGGCAGAGATCTTCGCTCAGTATGGTAAGGCACAGAGTACAACTGACACAGGTTCAGCTGAGAGCCAGATTGCTCTTTTCTCTTATCGTATCAAGCACTTGACCGAGCACGTAAAGAAGAACCGCAAGGACTATGTTACAACTCGTTCATTGACACAGCTCGTAGGTAAGCGTCGTGCATTGCTCGATTACCTCTACGATCGTGACATTGAGCGCTACCGTGCTATCATCAAGGCTTTGGGTCTCCGTAAGTAAGCTTTTAAGAAGCAACGAAATAAAGGTAAGAAAGTTAAGGTTGGCTTGTCCATACCTTACTTTCTTACCTTTTTTCATTTACTATTCATGCTATCTTACTTTTGCTATATGGTTGATTAAGTTTTAAAAAGAACGCAAGGAAAGGAAGAATCTATGTAAAGGTTTTCTTAATTACTATATCTTTCTATTTATAGGAAATCGGTCAATGGGTATTTAATAATAATACTCAATGACCGATTTCTTTCTTATTTCTTCCTAAGAAGCTCACATTCTCTATGCGTGCTGTATCTGTTATAAGATAGGATTAGCTTATATTATTTCTTAATAATCTTTTTACCATCTACGATATAGATACCTGCAGGGAGTTCTTCCCAAGGCTGTGATAGGCGAAGCCCTTGCAAGGTAAAGATGTCCAGTGCTCTGCTCTGCTTGGTTTTAAGCAAGTTAATACCAGTAGGTTTCAACTCATCAACCGTAGAGAATGTGTTGCGTAACACATTTGGATTCCAAATGTCTTCTCGTTTTCCATCTCTTTCAACCTCAATGTGTATCTCGTATGAATGATTAGGCTCTAATTGAGAAGCAGCAAAGGTAATACGTGTCTGTGTTGCATTGTTGTCTGCATCACATGGAAGATAGACATTATTGATGGTACCCAAGTCTATCCACTTGTTACTTGTCAAATCGAGCAGACGATAATGAATTGGACCACGGTAGCCATTCTTAATCTGATAGCCAGATACTTTTGAATGTACTTGCAGACTGATATTCTTTATCTTATTAAGTTGGAAGGTGTTGTAATTGGCGTATTCACCATCCGCATAGTAGTCGAGGAAAGTTAATTCGATATTTCCATTATTGACATAAGGTAATACTTCAATCTCGAATGGCTCTTTCATGTCAATAGGAATCTCTACTTCTGTTCCTTTTCTATTGGCTTTTATAGATAGTTTGACGTCATATTTACCTCTTGGTAGATTCCCTAAACTTGGTTTGTTGTAATATAGTGGGAGCATATTAATGACAAAGGTTGTTCGTCCAAGGCGTTGTGCAACAACGTTTGGAGTAAGTAGATAACCATTATATTCTTTCTTTGTCTCTTGATTTGTAAGTGTCATTACAAGTTCGCCACGCACTTCTTCACGTCCAGGATTGTACATCGTAAAGCTGTATGCACCCTTAAATCCAGAACCTTCATAGTAAGGTGCAAGTAGACTTGGAGCCTTCTCAATTACAACAACATCCTTAGGATTATTTGTGTTGATGTGAACAGCATCGGCTGTGAGTTTTACCTCTATTTCATTAGCATGATTGATTGGCTTCCAGTCACCGTGTTCCTTTGTCTTGGTATCGAGCATCTCAGAGAATACTGGTACTAAACGGTAGTTTCCGTCAGCAATACCCTTAAAGTTAATATCAGCAACATCAAAGGACATGGAAGTAAAAATAGATGCCCAAGTCTGGTCGCTTGCAGTTGAGTTGAAGATTTTTACTTGTTCGTTCTTGTCATTATAAAGGGCAAGTGCAACCTTCCCAGTGAATACACCAAGTTCACCTTTCACCGAACTATACGAGCCTAACTTCTCAATCTTTGCACTGAAACTTTCAGATCGGTTTGCTTCTGTCTTGTCAATAGTGAGTGAAGTGGTGGTTCTTGCATCTAATCCGCGCTCGATATCCTTAAAAGGTGTAGCCTTACCGTCATTAGGGTGGGCAAAGACAACTGAGATATCGTCCCAGAATGTTCCACTATTGAGAGCAAAGCCTGAAACATTAAGGGTAACTATGTTGATGTCGAAGTATCCATCGTTTTCGCCTCCCCAGCCCCAGTTGGTGTGAATGAGCCCCTGCTCATCATAGCCATCATAAACAAAGGCATGAGGTCCACCTACTACTAAGACTGGATATCCATCTGAGATTTCTTGCATCACCTCATTGAGGAAGTCATTGGCAGGAAGGAAGTTTTTGTCAAGATAACGCACGGTATAGTCGAACTTGTCTCGAAGTGCATTGCAGGCACGCTGTAAATTTGAGTCACTTCCTTTAATATAGTATCTCATGTGGACAGCCTTACCAATATCATACATCAATACGCCAACGGCTTGTCGAGAATGTTCCGTTCTCATCTCATTAGTCGTGTTCTTCATTTCATCCCACCAATAAGTAGCACTCTTCTTAGCATCATCACCTATTGATGCTATATAATCTTGTGGTCGATTCTTTGGCCATTTATTGTAGAACATCACCTGTGCTGTGGCTGTTGCAACACAACCAGTAGGTGTATGCTGACCATTACTTAGTGGGGTGTACTTATTGAAAGGGTCATACTGGCTCCACTTACAAGTAAGCAAGGGTTCTACCTTTCGTTTGATAGGACGCTGTGGGGTAGTAGCTGTAGCTTTAGACCGCACTTCTTTTACAACACGTTCATATTCCTTTAAGAACAGTTTGAAGTATGGAGGCTGATCGTTGGGGTTTTCTGTCATCTTATCTCCATAACCCACGAGTTCGTTGAGTTTACTTTCTCCAGAGATAATAACGAATTTCTTGTCGTTTGGATTAGTAAAAATGTAATAGGCAGGTTGCTCATTAGCTTGTGATGAGCGGGTCTTGGGGGTATCGTTCGATAGTTTTGGGTTGTTGATGTATTTTGTTGCTATACTCAAAGCTTGTGCTTTAGTGATAGGATCTGCATTGGCAAGGAAGATGTTTGTAAACGCAGTTACCACAAATAATAATGTTCTTTTCATTTGTTTATCTTATTAGTCAAAGTTTGGGTTTGTTATATTTTACGTCAGGGTTGTATAAGTTTAAGAATATTTCCGACAAATAGATTTAGTTTATTTTACGATGTGAAGAGCGCTTACTCCTCCCATATCTCCTTCAAGGGAAGCATAACAAAATCACGTTCTTCCATAAGAGGGTGGGGAATGATAAGGTCTGGTTCATTGATATTTAGCTTGTCATAAAGCAGGATATCTATATCTATGATGCGGTCTGTATATTGTGCATTGATAGACTTCTTCACCCTTCCCATCTCTATTTCTATGGCTTGTGTCGCCTCTAATAGCTGTCTGGGAGCAAGAGAGGTAGAAACACATACGCAGGAATTGAGGAAGAGATTAGGGCTTTCAAAGCCCCAAGGCTCTGTCTCATGGAAAGAAGATTGGCGCAATACTGTGCCAATCTTTCCTTCTATTCGTGTTATCGCCTCGTGCATAATGGCCTTTCTATTGCCAAGATTGGTGCCGAGGGATAAATAAACTATGTGCATATTAATCGTTAAGAATCAGTAGAGAGTCGCCGAAGCAACCAAACATATAACCATTCTTTACCGCCTTATCGTATGCCTCCATCACAAGGTCGTAACCTCCGAAGGCTGCTGTTTCCATCAATAGTGTTGAGTATGGATGATAGAAATTCACCAGCATTGAGTCGGCAAAGCCAAAATTGTAAGGAGGGAAGATAAATTCATTGGTCCAACCATCATACTCCTTTATCATACCATCAGTGCCAACAGCTGTCTCTGTAGCTTTGACAACACTTGCACCAACAGCACAGATATGATGTCCTGCCTGCTTAGCACCGTTAGCGATACGGCATGTATCAGCATTGATGTGCATCTCCTCTGAATCCATCTTATGTTTTGTAAGGTCCTCTACCTCAATGTCATGGAAGGTGCCTAAGCCACAATGTAGTGTGATAAAGGCCTTCTTGATACCTTTGATATCCATCATCTTCATCATGTGTTCAGAGAAATGGATATTTGTACCTGGTGCTGAGACAGCACCTTCGTGCTTGGCAAAGACAGACTGGAAATTCTCCATGTCGTCAGCTGTTGCGTGTGCAAACTCTTCTCCATCCTCCTTAGGACGGTTATCAATGACGTAGCGTGGTAATGGAGCCTCTCCCAAAGCAAATAACTCACGCTTGAACTCATCGTGAGGACAGTCGTAAAGGAAGCGGAGAGTACGACCACGAGAGGTAGTATTGTCTATAACTTCAGCTACCATCGTACCAGACTCATCAAAGAAAAGCTTGTTACCGATACGAATCTTACGTGCAGGCTCAACCAATACATCCCAAAGACGCATCTCCTGAT
>ERZ773267.1831-NODE-1831-length-11333-cov-52.201277_pt1 | contig 11333 bp, 9 predicted proteins | sample MGYA00511959_ERZ773267 | MGnify/ENA primary metagenome ERZ773267 (study PRJEB29015, sample SAMEA2738165) | human oral metagenome | biome: human oral; feature: human-associated habitat; material: saliva | place: China | collected 2240 ... | reverse complement strand
CGTGCAGGGCGTCGATGGCGGCCAGGTATTCGTCCTTCGTGCCGTACTTCGTGGGCACGGACCCCTTCTGGTCGAATTCGCCCAGATCGTACAGATCGTAGACGCCGTAGCCGACGTCGTTGATGCCCCCATGGCCCTTGTAGGCGGGCGGCAGCCAGATGATGGTGACGCCCAGGTCGGCGATCGCTTGCGCGTGCTCGGCGAGGTAGCGCCAGTGGCTCGCATCCGCGGCCATATCCCAGGCGAAGGCCTGGAGGATCAGGGGTCCAGCCTCTTGCGTCGAGGAGAGCAGGGCCGGTGTCTTCGTGTCACTCACCCGCATATGGTGGCAGGTTTGCCCTCGGGTGGGCGGGCGGGGAGGTGAAACAGTGGCGCGTTAAACACGGTGGCACGAGGCCGGGGCCCGGTTTGGTGCGCACCGCGCGGGTGTGGCCGGGACCCGACCACGGCCTCGTCAATGAGCGATCACTTGCGTCGGTTGAGGCGTCCCTTGACGCCGCCGGCGACGGCACTGGCTCCGCCGGCGATACCCGAGGCCGCGCTTTTAGCGCCGAGCATCACGACCTTCGCCTTGCCTTTCATGGTTTCCTGAACGTCCTCCGTCACAACCTGTTTGCTCTGCGCCGAGCCTGCGACGGTGAGGTGCTGCGCCCAGGCCTCGGCATCGAAGCCGGCAGGGGGAATCTGCCGCAGGTGACCCTTGAGGCGAGACGACTGCGTCTGCAACGCCGTGAAGGTCAGGCCACTCGACACAAATCCGCCGATGATGGGGAGCACCTTGGAGACACCTTTGGAGAAAGTGTTCTTCGTGATGTTGATACCGATGACGCGCAGCGAGTACTTGACGACCGGGTACCACGTGATACTCATGAGAGCCCGCTTGGTCACGTGCTTCTGGTAGGCAGTCTTGGCGGCGATTCGCGCGAAAGCCGTCAGCGACTGCGCGGCGCCGCCAACCCCCAGCATGACGCCGAAAAATACCGCGAGCACGCCGATTGTCTCGTCCTCCCCCGCGTCGACCTCCGCGAGGAGGTCGCGCCAGCCGTATAGGTAGGCGAGTTTTTGCATGATCCGCAGCGCGTGCACGTAGTACTGAGTCAGGTCCGCCGGGATCGTGCCGAGCATCGCGAAGCCGCCGGGGATGCCCGCCGCGAAGGACAAGGCGGCAGACTTGTTTGTCTCGTAGGAGATAGCTTGGTCCGCGAGGAAATCGAGGACTCCCAGAGGGACGCCCGCCGCCGCGGGGCTCGATGCGAGGGCGCGATCGATCACGTCGTGAGTTGCCTTGACTTTGTCGAGCGCCTCGCGCAGGTACCTGTCACGGTCGACGCGCACTCCCGGAATCCGAACAGCCTTCGTGAGGAATTCGATCGCGCGCTGCTCCGCCTCGGAGGCCTGTTCGTTCGTGTATCCGCGCAGCTCGGCGTCCACAGCGACGTCGTTCATCTTGTCGGGCATTATGGTCCTCCACGTCTCGGCACGCGCTGACTGCTCATGTCTTGGTGCAATCACTCTAGCGTGAATGGGCCGCTTCCTCCGTGCACGCCTGACGAGGCCGGGGCTGATTTCCGCCGTGACGCGCGCCCGGCCCCGGCCTCGGAGAACGAGGCTCTACAGTTGGTGTGTGTGGATCATCGCCGCGTGTTTGTCTGCCCTGTTCGCCGGGCTCACGTCGATCCTCGCGAAGGCGGGGGTCGCGACGACACGTTCCACCGTGGCGACAGCCCTTCGAACGGTCGTCGTGGCCGCGGGGGCGTGGGGCATGGCTGCTCTGGTCGGATCGGCGTCGTCCCTCGGTGCCATCGACGGGCAGTCGCTCCTGTTTCTCATCCTGTCGGGCTTGGCAACCGGGGCCTCGTGGCTGTGTTACTTCGCGGCGCTGTCTCGAGGGGACGTATCCCGCGTGGCGCCGATCGACAAGCTGTCGACGGTCCTCGCGATCGTCCTGGCGCTGGTCCTGCTGGGCGAGCCGGTGAGCGCGTGGGGGGCGGCCGGGATCGTGGCGATCACGGCGGGAACGCTCCTCATGGTCGAGCCTTCCGACCTGTCGGGCCTGCCTCGTGCGCTGCGCGGGGGTGGCAGCTGGCTGGTGTACGCGCTCGCCTCCGCTCTGTTCGCGGCGCTCACGTCAATTCTCGGAAAGGTCGGGATTTCGGGGGTCGATCCGACGCTGGGGACAGCCGTGCGCACGGTCGTCGTGCTGGCCATGGCGTGGGTGATCGTGGGCGTGCAGGGCCAACTTCGGGACGTGCGGGCTATCCCCACGCGCGAGCTGGCCTTCATTGTCGCGTCGGGGGCCGCGACCTGCGCGTCGTGGCTGGCGTACTATCACGCGCTCAAGGACGGACCCGCCTCCGTTGTCGTACCCATCGACAAGCTGTCGATCCTGGTGACCGTCGCCTTCTCGGCGGCCGTGTTTCACGAGCGTTTCACGCGTCGCTACCTGGCGGGTCTCACCCTCATGTGCGCGGGCACGGGAGCCATGGTGGTGGCGTAGGGCCACGACCATGTTTCACGCGCGTTTCACGTCGACGTGGGGGCCGTTTCCACGGACACGTGCCGCCTGAGCTTGACATGCGCAGATGGCGGGGTGTTATCATCGATGCACAACGTAGGCTTAGCCTGGTTCGCCGGGCCGGGTCGGGAGGGGATCGACCATTCTGGTCGCATTCCCTCCTTTTTATTACTGCGCAACTTCAAAGGTAATGAACGCATGCGCCATTACGGATTAGCTGAGCAGATAAACCATCTCCGAGAATCCGGTATCACATTCAGCATCATGTCGGAGGATGATGCACGGACGTTCCTTCGAGAGAACACGTACTACTACAAGCTCAAGTCCTACAGACATAACTGGCTCTTCATAATTGGGGGTGTAGTTGGGGTCTAAATCCTCCCGTTTCGAGGAGTGCTCGTGGAGGGGTCTGGGTTTTTCGGACCGTTTGTTGTGAGAGGGTTGTTCTGAGTAGTCCCGGCTGCTTGTGGCCGGGCAGAATGGATGACCATGAGGAAGTTCTCGAAGCACACGCCTGAGCAGATTGTCGTGAAGCTGGAGAAGGCCGAGGCGCTGCGAGGTGAGGGCATGAGTGCGGCCCAACCCCGCCAACAACACCTACACCCTCAATTATGAAGAGCCTGTTTATTAGCAACAGTACTGTCGCTAGAATAGTGGCAACTACCAGTGTCGAACGGATCTTATTTGCCATTGCGAATATCTCCGTCTGTGACAGTCCAGCTCCCATTTTTCCAGGTCATGAACAATACAACGGTGGACTCATATTCGTTCTCTTTAGTAGTTATCTTCTGGTTGACGCATGTCACCCCGTTGATTGTTTTGACCTTGAATTGAACGCCGATAGTGCTGGGTTGAGCTCCCCACCGCTCCTCTGATACGGGCTCGACTTTGATGATCCGTGTAACGTTTGAAGTCATACCGTATGTCCAACCGTTCGCGTAGGAATTCTCAATGGTATCGATATACGTCTGACGGAAACCATCGCCAGGTTCTGTGATATCTGCGAATGGTTGTGTATCTCCTGTATTCCAGGCATATATGAGAAGAGAGAATGCATGCTCGGCGGCGAGTTCTGCTCCTCTTTCTGTGTTTTCTTTGGCTTCGTCGGGTAGTTCTGGTTTGGGGTAGGTGGAGGCCGCGTGCTCGGCAGGACGCACGAGAACTCCGTCGGGTCCGATCTCGTAGCCGCCCGACATGGCAGGCTCGCTCGACGCGGACGGCGAAGGCCGAGCAGCGGGGGTAGTCGTCGCCGCAACGGTGGGTTTCTCACCCCAGGCGTGCCACCAACCGTACGCAACACCGTTGATGTAGAGCGAGTAGGATCCGCCAATGAACAAGAACACGATCGCCACGCGGATCCCCCAGTCCACGGCGTCGGCGTCCATCCACGCCCGAAAACGAGCCTTGGCTCCCTTGGGCCGGTTGCGCTTCACATCAGCCCGATAATCACTCCACCGCTCCCACAGCGTGTACCTGCGCGGGGCGGACTCTCGGCGGAACTGCTCCTCGTCCTCCTCGGTCACGGAACGTTCAGATAGGGGTGGGACCATCATGGCGTGTGCTCCTTTGCCTTGCCTGTTTCCAGTGTCGCGTGTGCAGCGGTTACGTTCGCTCGGGCGGCTAGGGTTAGTGGCCTTGTTTTTCTTCCCAGGTGTCGGTGTTGTTGATGACCAGGTGGGACAGGGGGAACTTGCCGGTGGTCTCGGTGGTGGTGACCAGGCCGTTAATGGTCTGGGTCTCCCCGGTGAAAGGATTCGTGGCTGTTCCACTCCACGTCGTGGTCAACGTGATCTCTCGGTCCTCATGCGGGTAAGGGCCATCGAGCATGGAACGCCACCCCTGCGGGGGCGTGTAGTAGTGGCGGATCAACCTCGGGTCGGTGTTGAGATCCATGCCCTCTTGCCACACCGAACCCGTGGACGTGGTGACCAGGTTCGGGGTCCCATCACCCCAACTCCACTCGTACTGAGTGGCCGTGAGCGTGATCGTGATGTCGTGGCCCAACAGGTTGATGACGTGGGTCTGGGTGGGACTGGTGACCGCAACAATAGAGGGAATGTATTTGTTCGTGTACGAGACGTTCAGTGGGCGCTTGTACAGGCCAGCGCCGTCGGCGTGGATAATGGTGGCTGCCATGTAGAGGATGTCACGCGTGGTGGGAACACGTCCCGGGTCCTGATTGGGCCCACCCTCAGGGTCGGGGGGAAGGTCGCACCGAACGACAGTGGCATCATCAGAGACAATCGGACTGTTGGCAGCCTTTCCAATGAACAGTTCCGTACAACGCTCTTTGTAAGAATCAGACGCAGGATTAGCCTTCGCATCAGCCGTCTTCTGCGCCCTCTGTTCATCCAGAGTCGGCGAACCACCACCACTCGACGGCTGCCCCGACGAGTCAGCATCGACCAATTCCTGCAAATAAGCGCCGAGAGTGTCTCGATTCCCCTGAACACAAAGATTCGCACTTTGTGCCATGAGATTCTCACAGCCCTCACTTGGCGGTGCAAAAATGTCTGCTGCCATCGCGGAGCTTGCATTTATACAAAGGACAAGAAGTCCTGCGAAAAGTGACAACGTCAAGCGTGTCTTACCGCTAGTTTTCACGAGCCATGCTCCCGCTAGTAATGACCCATCGCCCATTCTTCCAGGTGACATAGTACGCGAAGGTCGAATTGTACTCGTTGCTCTCGACGCTAGTTTTCTGTCCAACACATCTGACTCCATTGCTTGAAGTCACACCGAATACCACTGCGATTGTGTTCGCTTGAGCTCCTAGTCTCCCTTCTGTAATAGGTTCAACGGAAACGATGCGTGTCACCTTTGATGTCACGTCGTACGCCCAACCGTGATCGTATAATTCGTGAATTGCGCTGATGTAGAAGTCTCGCAGATCATCTCCATCTTCGGACATGTCTTCGAGGGGTTGCGTATCACCTGTATTCCAGGCATAGGTGAGGAGCGCGTGGTAGTACTCGGCGGCAAGTTCTGCTCCTCTTTCGGTGTTTTCTTTGGCTTCTTCGGGTAGTTCGGGTTTGGTGTAGGTGGATGCGGCGTGTTCGGCTGGGCGCACGAGGACGCCGTCGGGTCCGATTTCGTAGCCGCCCGACATGGCAGGTTCGCTCGATGCGGACGGTGCAGGCCGAGCTGCGGGGGTAGTCGTTGCTGCGATGGTGGGTTGTTCTCCCCAGGCGTGCCACCAGCCGTAAGCGACACCGTTGATGTAGAGCGAGTAGGATCCGCCGATGAACAAGAGCACGATCGCCACGCGGATCCCCCAGTCCACGGCGTCGGCGTCCATCCACGCCCGAAAACGAGCCTTGGCTCCCTTGGGCCGGTTGCGCTTCACATCAGCCCGATAATCACTCCACCGCTCCCACAGCGTGTAGGTGCGTGGGGCGGACTCGCGGCGGAACTGTTCCTCGTCCTCCTCGGTCACGGGACGTTCGGATAGGGGTGGGACCATCATGATGCATACACCTCTCCTGTGAGGTCTCCTCCTGGGCGCTTCCGACGCTGGAAGCACTTCCTATTCCTGTCAGATTACGCGCAGAACCGACACGAAACACCAAGAATATGCAGTAAGCACCATGGCACGTTCTCCCACCCAACCCGCACAAACGTGCACCAGGCAACCCAACCCCGCCCCGACCTCGTCAAACAACAAACGCACACGCACTGGCGACCAACGGACCCACCGTCAAGGCCGACCACCAAACGGACACAAGCCCCCGCTCAGAGGAGCTTGTCCAGCGCCTCCCGGATGAGGCGCTCCTCCCCCGATCCGTTTGTCGGCAGGCGCAAGACTGGGACTCCATAGGCGGCCATGATCGAATCCTTGAGGGCGTCGCGCTTGCGCTGAGTATCACTGGCACCGTGGTACTGCCAGCCGTCGACCTCGATGGCGAGGACAAGGCGACCGGTCACCCGCGAATACACGCCGAAATCAAGCGCACTATCCGTGAACACGAAGGCACGCTGCTCCTCGCTCAGGCGGCGCGTGTTCGGCAGCGCATCTTTAAGGAACACCTCGATCTGATAACCAAAGCGCGAATAGGCCGGTTCCGCAAGAATCTCGCGCAGGCACTGGTCCGCGACGTTCTCGGCGGGAGAGCGCCGATGATCGGCCCATTTAGCGCGCGAATAGCGCTCCAACGACTCACTGTAAGCGCTGTACAAGACATCAAAGATTGACACAATGTCCGATTGGATGACAGAACTAGGATCGTACATCTCAATGTATTCAAGCAACGCCGAGATATTTCGACTGAAGCGCACACCACCGTGCGCTGTCACGACGATAAAACGGTCCTTCGCGCGCGAAACAATCACATTCGTCATGGAATCGGCATCGTAGAACTCGCGTGCAGCTGACCGTTCACCGGCATTGAGAACCGTCGACAAGATGACCGTTCCCGCGCCTCGCCCCTGGAATTTGTGCGCGGTTTCCGCCAGCCAACGCGAGTACTGCCTGTCGCCTTGCTCAGCACGAATTCGCTGACCCAGGTTCGTTGCCTGCGCTCGGAACGGAGTCACAATGCCCAGGACAAAGTCGCCAGATGCGTCCTTCTCCTTCGCGCCTATTCCCTCTCGGATGACCTGCATGTCCTCGAGCTGCGCGATGATCTCAATCTCCCGCTGTGAGAAGAACCCACCGCCGCGCGCTGGTCGCCGCGCGTGATTGCCGGGCGCCGCGTACACGATTTCAAGCGGATCGGGGGCGTCTTCTGCGGGGACGCGCATCGGAATGAGCTGGCCGTCGTAATACATGCGATTGCAGAACTCGATGATCGCGGGGTGGCAGCGGTAGTGCTCTTTCAGCAAGGTGCTGGGCACCTGCGCGGCCTCGGCCATCATTTTCACGGAGTCGAGCAGCGACACCTTGCGCACGTCGAATCGTTCCTCGGCAGGCGCCTGCTTGCTCTCGTCCCACCCCTGGAAGATCGGCCCGAGCTGCTTGGCGTCCCCGACAATGACGGCGTTACGCGCCTTGCTCAGCGCAGCCATGCCCTGCGGGAGCAGAACCTGCGAGGCTTCGTCGATGATGACCCAGTCCAGCATCACGTCCTGGGCCAGGTTGTTGCGAATCGAGAAACAAGTGGACGCCACAACAGGGTAGGTGCGCAGCAGGATGTCCGTCTGTCGATTGAGCCGCTCACAGGGGCTGAGGCGACTCGGGCTCTCGCGCTCGAATCGCTCCAGGAGAGCGGCGTCCAGTGCCTCGCGGGATCGCTGACGGTACGCGGCACTCTCCTCGACGAGGCCTCGGCGGGCTAACCGGGCCTCCGCTTCCTCGATGCGTTGGGTCAGTTCGCGTTCACGAGCCTCGTAGAAGGCGAATTGGAGCGCCGACTGCACGTCCGTGTCCGCCAGGTCAATACCTTTCAGGGAGCCATAAGTGAAATAACGGCGCACCCGCTCGACGATGCCCCGCGGACCGCGCCCAGGCCTCGGCGCACAGCGTGCGAGGGCAAGCAAGTGAGCGATAGTTTCTGAGCCCCGCCGAAGGACGGGCATGGTCGAAATATCGGGAACCAGTCGCCGACTCTCCCGCACCTTTTCCTCGAAGAGGCGGCGCTCTCGGCGCGTCGCAGTCAGGCGCGCGCGAAACTCCGGAACATCGCGCGCATCCTCCCACAGGCCCACCAGGCGTTCCTCCGCAGCCCGCAGCTCAGCGTCGTCGATGTCGGTTGGCACACCCGACGAACCGTCGGACGCATGGCGAGCCCAGGCCTCGCGCTTCTGTTCAAGGATTCCCTCACGCTGATGGAATTCCTTGACGCGTGCGACGCTCCCGACCGTTGCAACCAGGAAGCCGTAGCCTTCCTCCATCAGCTTGTCGACCACGTTATCGACTGCGGAGTTGGCGCCTGCGACGACGCCCACCGACTTGCCCTGGGCGATAAGAGAAGCGATCAGGTTGAGGATCGTCTGCGTCTTACCAGTACCGGGCGGGCCGTCGATAATCGAGATCTGATGCGTGAGCGCGGCCCGGATCGCGTTGCGTTGATCAATGTTGGAATGGAAGGGCATGATGAGCCGGTCGCTCGCGCCCGTCTTCGCGGAGGATACGCCCGCAAGGAAAGCCTCCAGGGCGGAGCCTTTCGGGGCGCTCGGGAGCCACTCCCACACGTTCGCGAGAATAGCGTCGGGCAGCATGTGGTCCGCACCGACCCACTTGGGATAGCGCCCGCTCGTGTCCAATGTTGCCCCGGCCCGTCGAGCCTGCGCGCGGACTTCCGTGCGGACATAGTCGAGAGTGGATGCGTTGTGCCGGTCCTGCGCGGTCGCATACGTCACTCTAACCTCGTCGCTCCCACCTCTCCGAAGCGCGAGCTTACCGTCGGGTTTCCGATACGCCAGCGTGTAGCGGGGATTGCGCGGGTTCCCCGACCAGCGCAGGGTCCAGATGATCTCGACGTTTTTCCAACGCTGCCCGTTCACACGAACCTCGTCGAGGGCGTCGATCTCTCGGCGCTCGACCTGGTCGTAGATGCGCACACGATCCTCACCGTACGGATACTGTTTGCCGTTGGTGTAGGTGACGACGACGCGATTCCCGTCGGGGCGCACCTTGGCGACTTTCCAGGTGTGATCCTGCCAGCTCTGCGAGTCCCTGTCGCGAATCAGTACGTGCATCGCGCGCGAATCGACGGCTTCCATACCCCTCCCCCGTGAGTCTTACACCCAGGATAGGCGACTGACCGTTGCCCTGGTTGGTTGCTGGATACCTGCGGACCGCCCGCTGGACGCAGATGTGCACGCCCCCTCGTATCGTGACGCTATGGGTATCTCTCTTGTTTTTCTCCTTGTTGGACTTGTCGTGGGCGCTGCGCTCGGGTACGTGGGGGCGGTGGCGCGCCGCGCCTCGCAGCCGGGCGAGGACGTGGGCGCGTTGCGCGCGGAGGCCGCACGGTGGCAGGCGCGCGCGGAGGAGCTGTCGCATCGCGTCGAATCCGCCGACGCCCGCTCGGCCGGTGATGCGTCCGTGTTGCAGGCCCTCGCCCCGGTTCGCGCGCAGCTGGAGCAGATGACGGCGCGCGTCGACCAGATGGAACAGACGCGGGCACGCCAGCACGGGGCCCTCGCCGAACAGCTGCGCGACGCCGCGCAGCGTGAGGCGGACCTGGCCCGCACGGCCGCCTCACTGGAGGGCGCCCTGCGCTCGCGTAGCGCGCGCGGCACGTGGGGCGAGGTCGAGCTCGCCCGAATCCTGGAGGCCTCGGGCATGATGCCGCACGTCGACTTCGCGGAGCAGCGTTCGATCGCTTCTCTCACTCAGGGACGAGGCCTGGGCGCGGGCAGCGCATCGACTGACCGCGGGCGCCCCGACGTGACGATTCACCTGCCGGGTCAGGGGTTCCTCGCCCTCGACGCGAAGGCCCCGATGGACGCATACCTGCGGGCCTGCGGCATTGAGGACAGCGGGGAGGATGCGGAGGCTCGGCGCCGCGCTGAGCTCGCCGCGCACGCGAAGGCCTTGCGTTCTCACGTGGAGGCGCTCGCGTCGCGCGACTACGCGCGCGCTCTCGGCTCCTCGCCCGAGCTGGTGATCCTCTTCGTCCCGTCGGAGGCGGCGCTGAGCGCCGCGCTGCGCTCGGACGGCGCGCTCCTTGACGATGCGATGGCTCGCGGCGTGGCCCTGTGTTCCCCCGTCACCCTGCTGGCGGTGGCTCGCACGTGCGCCACGGCGTGGGCACGCACGACGATTAACGAGCAGGCTGACCAGGTCATCGCCTTGGGCCGCGACCTGTACGAGCGGCTCGGCGTCGTCGCCGGCCACATGGACAACCTGGGCAAGAACCTGGCCAAGAGCGTCGACTTCTACAACAAGGCCGTGTCCTCGATGGAGACTCGGCTCCTGTCGCGAGCCCGCGCCGTCACCGCCCTCGAGTCCGCCTCCAAGAAACCCATGACGGCCACCGACATCGACCCGGACGCCGCCCAGGTCCGCGCCTTCACGAAGCCGGAGCTGACGGGGAGGTGAGACGGCGACACCGGCCCCGCGGCGCTTCAACACCCGCGGGGCGAGGGGACGCCGGGCATCCGGCTACGCCTCGGTACCCTCGCCGCCGCGACTGTAGTGGGCCTGGAGCGCATCCGCCGTGATCTCGACGATGCTATCCAGGAAGGACTGATCCGTCATGTACGACTGAATCTCCTGGTTTTCCTGGCAGGTGCGAACCATGGCGACGCCGACGGCGTTCTTGAAGTCAGCGGATGCTTTGAGCTGGCTCGGGCTGTTCTTCTTCGCCATGGCCTGCGCGGCCTCGTTCTCATCCAGGAAACCCCAGAAGGTGGTGATGAACCCGGCGACGCTGCCCTCGGTCACGTCGACGTTCCGGGCCCGGAACATGTCGTTGACGCGATCGATGACCTCCGCGAGGGGCCCTTCGTCGGAGTCTGCCCGCCGCGGAACTCGCCATCGAAGCCGGGAAGCACCATCGGCTCGACGCTGCCCTCGCTCAGGGAGTGATCCTCGTTGATGGCGGAGGGGACGAGCTGCACGCCGGAGAGCTGCACGCCCTCAAGGTAGGAGTCGTCGTACTGGTTGCCGTCCATGTGCAGGTTGCGCGACAGGAGGGTGGCCACGATGGCGCGCTTGTGCAGGTCCGGGTCCTGATAGTCGATGATTTGGCTGAGGAACTGCCAGGCGTTGCGGTAGCTGATCGTGTCCGCGCGGAAGCTGCGCAGGGAGTCCTTGAGTTCGTTGTCCTTACTCAGACGCGCGCGCTTCCACGCGGCCTGCCACCGCTCCTTGATGGGCCCCAGGGCCCGCGCGATGGCTTCGCCGCCGGCATCGCTCAGGTACGCGTCGGCG
>ERZ773267.1824-NODE-1824-length-11346-cov-5.732088_pt1 | contig 11346 bp, 8 predicted proteins | sample MGYA00511959_ERZ773267 | MGnify/ENA primary metagenome ERZ773267 (study PRJEB29015, sample SAMEA2738165) | human oral metagenome | biome: human oral; feature: human-associated habitat; material: saliva | place: China | collected 2240 ... | reverse complement strand
AGTGTGCTTATGCTCAAGCACGAAAATGGGGTGTTTTCAGGCTTGGGGATAAGCAGATTTCCATGCTTGTCATATAGGTCCACCGCTGGGCTCGAAAACAGGGGGTTTCCGTACCTGGCGGTAGACCTTTTTCTATGCAAAAGGTTTGCACTAACGGTGTTCAGGGCTTTTTCCGTTCGCTGCGCTCTATCAAACTGCCATTTTTCCTGGGGTTTTTGGCGGTTTGGTAGATCATTGCCAGCCACATAGCCGCCGCACTCTATCAAACTGCCCACCCCTGCGCAGTGTGTATATGCAACTCTCATCCGGCTGAACTTCCAGACCCTGAAACCACCTCCTTTGTCCGAAATCGCCACTTCCTAAAAATGTGCATGTAGCAAACATATTATGTTTAGAAAATATAAGTATACTTTCATAAGATCATAAGTTTTTTGTAAGGTTAACGCGTAAGCCATTTCGGTTTTGCATGTCTGCAGGTTTTCTACGGGATTAACGGTGCTCACAACGCCGTCAATTCGGCCGTTTAAGGATTCAATCTAGGAGAAAAATGATAAAGCCGATGACCCGGCAATTAGGTGCAGTGATCGCGGCGATCCTGACGATCGTGTCCTTGCTTGGTGCCTCATTGGTGAACCCAAGTGTTGCTCATGCAGTGCAAACACCTGGGTACACAGTGTCCAATATCGTGGTTAATAACAAGGCTCTGGCTGCAGGTCAGAACGTGCGCCGTCAGCTTACCCCCATGACTTTCGACTGGAGTGGCGAAGCTCTCAACCGTACTCCTAAAGAGGGGGAGGGGTTTGAAGTTGCTTTTCCTCCCCAGCTTCAAATCGCGGGGAGTAGCCTTGGCAAACTTGATTTGATATTCGAAGGCAAGAAAATCGGTGACTGTAATCTCTCAAACGGTGCGACATCACTGATTTCCTGTGTTTTTGACTCGGGAGTTAATGACATTACCTCCAAGGAGGTCAAAGGTTCCGGTGAGCTGAAGGTGATTGCCAGTACTGCCCGTCGCGAAGCTTACACCGCAGACACCATTGACTTTCAGGTTAATGGTGCCCCTGTAGCAGCCAGCATTCCTGGAGGTATTGCTAAGGCCGCCGATGCTCGGTACCAGCCCTCCAAACTGAGTAAGTACAGCACTCCCATTGGTGAACGCAATAAAGCTGTTCCATGGTCTATTGCGTTTAATCCGTCCCTGCTGGCGGCAACGGTTCCTTCCTTGGGTACTCCCGGTAACGGTAATCTCACCTATCGCTTCATCGATACTATGGGTGAAGGCTACGACTATGAAACCCTTCTTCAAGGAAATCCATGGACGCTGCAGATGGTGAATAGCCAGGATAATCCAAGCATGCCGGCAAAAAGACTTGCAGATACCAATGGTGCTTCTGACCCAGACTACCCAGGCTTTAGCATCACTGTGACAGGCAGTGGGCGTAACCGCGAAGTCACCGTGACTGGTCCGTTCCAGCCTGATACTAACTACCGGCTTTCCGTCCCCGGGAAGCTTCCTGGTACCGCAATTCCTGGTATTGCCTACACTAATGATGTTCGTATTGATGGTACTAACGAGACCGCCAGCGGTACGATCTCATACATCAAAACCGCGAAGGTTATTTTAGCCATGCGTGATGGCTACGGGGCGGTCTCTATTGTGAAGCGAGTTTTGGGACCGGCAGCAGCATCTGTGCCAACTACCACCAAATACCCGGTGACTATCAATTTCACTCTGCCCAATGGTAAAACTGTCGCGGATTTCCCCGAATGGACTGATAAACCTGCGGGCCTCAACCCTTCCGATACCTCGGGCTCGGTGACTTTTAGTGAAGTGGTTGCAGGTTCCTTCACCAACGTGCCGAACACCTTCCCAGCCGGCACAACTATGACGTTTGAAGAAACTCCTCCGGCAGTCCCGAACATACAGTGGAACACCGCAAAAACAACATTTGAACCCAAGACGCTGACGGTCCAGGAAAAGCAGCAATCTGAGCTATCAGTAAGCAACGTCGCACAATACGCCGATGGCACGTTCCAAGTAAAGAAGACCATCGCTGATCCGAAGCCTGCGAATGCTCCACAGTCGGTGAAGTTGTTCTACCAGTGCAACGCCGACTCGGTGGATGGTGCGGTGAAAGCCAATACTGACACCGAGCTGACGGTGAACACCGATGGCACGCTTGTCGACGGCGCGGTGTTCCACGCAGGTACCGAGTGCAAGGTCACCCGCGAGGCCGATGCTGATATCGCTGGTCATGCACTCAAGACCGATGGCCTGAACACCGCTGTCACCCTGAAGGAGGGCAAGGTTGCCGACAATATCGCGACCGTGACCAACACCTACACCCAGAAGATCGGCACCTTCCAGATGAAGAAGCTGATCAACGCACCCGCCGATGACGCTGCTTTCGTGGCACCCAAGACGGTGAAGTTCACCTACACCTGCAACGCCGACTCCGTGGATAAAACAGTCAAGGCTGGTGTTGCCACTGAGGTATCGGTACCCGTTGGCGATACTCCCGTCGATGGTTCTGAGTTCCCCGTGGGCACCAAATGCACCGTGGCTCAAGAATCCGAACACGCTGTAGCCGGCTATAACTCTGTTCCGGCAGGTTTGACTCAGCCGGTCACCATCACCGAGGGCAAGGTTGCCAACAACATAGCCACCGTGACCAACACCTACACCAAGCAGGTGGGTTCCTTCTCCGTAACCAAGGTTGTTGATGCTGACTCCACTATCATTGATCTGAATCCTGACCATGAATACTCCTTCAACTATGTCTGCACCAAAGACGGTGCCGAGGTTGCCAAGGGAGAGCTGAAGGTCAATGGCGATAACACCGTGAAATCCCCGGATATTCCGGTGGGTGCATCGTGTACGGTGACGGAAGACGAGGCGTCGGCACGCGGGGCCGTCGATAATGCCGTGCTGGATGTGAAGGTGAGTGGTCCTGCTGTGATCACTGAAAACACCACCACCCCCGTGACGGTGACTAACAAGTACACGCGAGCAACCAGTAGCTTTACCGTGAAGAAGAAGGTTGAAGGGCTGCCGGATCCGGGGTCCAAGGAGTTCTCCTTCCGTTACGAATGCGTATACGGCGAAGACATTAAGGCCGGTGAGATTAAGGTCAAGGGCAATGGTGAAACCACGGTCGAGGGCGTTCCCGCAGGCTCGGAATGCACCGTCACGGAAAACGTAGATGCGGCAAAGCAGGACGGTTACACACTGGTCGTTGACAATGTCGAGCGGAAGTTTGACCAGGGTACACAACCCACGACCGTGCTGTTCACCAACGTGTACACCAAAGATACTGGCTCCCTGTCGGTGACCAAGTCCCTGAAGGACCCCGACGGGGTGGCCGCAGGCAAGAAGTTCAACTTCGCCTACGCGTGTGAGCACAAAGACCCCGCGCAGCGTAAGGAAGGCACCTTCCAGTTGGGCGCTGGTGAATCCACCACCATCGACGACATTGCCGCTGGTTCCACCTGCACGATCACCGAAAAAGACGCTGATGTGAAGGGCGCTGACCTCGCCACCTCTGGGCTGGACAGCGTGGTCATTGTGAAGGGGAAGACCCACGAGATCACGGCCACCAACGACTACAGCGCGTGGCGCGGAACTGTGGAACTGTCCAAGGCGCTCGCAGGCTCCGGCAAGGACCTCGCCGCTGTGAAGGACAAGAAGTTCAACGTCAGCTACGTGTGCACCCTCGGCACTGACAAGAAAGAAGTGAAAAAGGGCACAGTAGAGGTCATCGCTGGTACTCCGGCCACGATCGACGACGTGCGCTACGGTGCCACCTGTGAGTTCACCGAAGACACTGCTAACGCAGAGGTCCCCGGCGCTATGTTCGACAAGAACAGCTCCGTGACCAGCGCAACCGCGACGGTCAGCGGTAAGGGCACCACCGCCACGGCCAACCTGGTGAACGTGTACAACGTGAAGGGCAAAGTTACTCTGACCAAGGCCGTTGAAGGACTCGCCGCAGGTGTGGACGGCAACAAGAGCCGCGAATACGAGATCGAGGCATCCTGGAAAGACCCACAGAGCGGAGACACCAAGACCGAAACCTACAAGGTTGCCAACGGCAAGTTCGCGGAGCTGCCTGAACTGCCAGCTCACACCGTGATTACCCTCAAGGAAAAGAAGCCAGAAAATACGGCGATCACATCGTGGTCGACACCCGGCTACACTGGGGACCCAGCAGCTGCGGTGAAGGACAACCGTGACGGCACCGCGACCGTGACCATCCCTGCCGACGGCTCGGCCGTTGCGGTGACATTGACCAACACCGCAAACGTCCCGTGGTGGTGGATCTTCGTTCCGCTGATCCCAGCGGCGATCATCCCGAACCTGCCGACGACCGCGCCGGGTTCCAGTGGGTCCGGCTCAACCGCACCGGGTCATACCGCCCCGGCAGCCGGACCTCGCCAGAACGATCCTGCGCCGACCCAGCCCACCAAGGCTACGGATGGGACGCCGGTGAAGGGCACTCCGAAGGGCCATCAGGGACAACCGGGTCAAGCGGGTGCGACGCCGAAGGACGACGCCCAGAAGTCCGGCCCTGCACGTGCCGTGCAGAAGGTACTGGCTAATACAGGTGCATCGGTAATAGGAATTATCGTCATTGCCGTGCTTCTGTTGATCGCCGGACTGGTGCTTGCATTGCGTGGACGCCGTTCGCAGTAACGCATTCACGATAATGCGGCGGATAACACCGCAGTAGCTTCCTAAAAGAACAAAAAGACCGCGTTTCTTACCGGGGAACGCGGTCTTTTTATGTGCCTCTTTGTACGCGGCATTAAGTTCGTATCTTTGGCGTCATCGTTCTCGGGGGTTTACGGTGGTCAGGACACACCTTGCGCCACGTGCTCGTAGGCTTTGGGTTGGAGTTGCACGCTCCACTGCGCGGGATTGTCGCTGAAGCCTACAGTCGAGATGTAAACCAGGCCGTCGCGTTGGAGAGTGGTGGCTTCCTCGATGACGGTGTCTTCGGGCTGATCGAGAAGCTGGGCGAGCCGCCAGATTTTGACCAGTGTGCCGTCATAGGCGCCGAGTTTGCCCAGGTGAATGAGCATGGCGGGGCTGTCACTGGGAAGAGCGATGGGTTTGCCTGCGAAGTTGGTGGCGTCGGCCCAGCCGTAGAATCCTCCGGCCAGCATCCAGAGGGGAATGAGCAGGTAGGCCCAGCCGTTCATGCTCGGCGCGAAGGTGACGGTGAGGTATATCAGGGCATATACCGTGATGAAGGGGAGGAAGGACCTGGCGCTGAATGTGCGGCTGGTGGAGGGGACTTTGTTGATGACCAAGCCGGTGTTAGTTCCCCTGCGGAGTTCGGGGACTCGCCAGATCAGCACGATAGCTGCGAGGAGGACAGCGCCGGTGAGCCACCAATTTCCGATGATCACGCAGGCCCCCAGTATTCCAGCAAAGACGGCCATAGCGGCTATTGATCGCTTGTCGCTCATAACTCCAACCTAAAGCCCTAAACACCGTTTTTCAAGAATTTGACGTGCATGGTTTGTGGGAATCGTTGTTGCGCGCAAAATGTGGAAGAATAATAGTTTGGCTCCGAACGTTCGCTCTGGGGTACCGGAATCGCTGCAACGGGACGAGCACACGATATTTACATACGTTTTTGCGGTTCACCTGCGTGGCGGCGGCACACATAGCAGTGCCAGCGCCCGGGAAGACCGTGAGCACAACTCAAGGAGAGTGCCATGGCACAAACCATCGAAGAATTTGATCGCAGCACCCTGGGGCCGAAAACCCGGGTTCACGCGCTGGCGAAGCAGCTGGGCATGACGTCGAAGGAACTCATTGTTGCGTTGGATGGCTTGGGGCTGGTGAAAGTCGCCCAATCGAACCTGAGTCTCGACGAGGCCAACAAGCTTCTCGACGCCCTGCAGCCCGCCGAACCTTCTGAACCCGCCGTCGAGGAAAAGCCAAAGAAAAAAGGCAAGAAGAAGGCCAAAAAGCAGCCTGAGGATAAGATCCGCAAGCGTGTGGAAAAGAATGTGGCCAATGAGATCCACCAGATTGAAGAAAAAGTGGATCGGGAATTGTCCGAATTGCTGGACGAGGATGAAGGAATCGACGCTGAGGCGTTGGCCATACTGATACCGGAGGTTTCAGAACCTGCTGAAGAGCCAGTCACGCAGGTGCACCCCTTCGCCACCCCTGTGTTCCTCGCACCGGAAGCGGTGGAGGAGGACCTGGAGGTCGAGACGTCGGTAAGCGACGAGGACGAGGAAAACAGCGGGGACGCGGAGGATACCAGCGAGGATGGGGACGGCGCGCCGTCGAAACGCAAGCGTCGCGGGCGGCGCGGCAAGGGTCGTGGGCGCGGTGCCGAGGCCGAACAGACCGAAGACGAGGATGTGCCTGAGGGGCCCGTGGGGATCAAAGGCTCCACTCGGTTGGAGGCGCAGCGCCGACGCCGCACCGAACGCCGGGAAGAGGAACGCAAGAAGCGGCACGTGGTCAGCGAGGCTGAATTCCTGGCGCGTCGTGAATCCGTGGACCGCACCATGGTGGTGCGCGAACGCCAACGCAACGACCACCCCGGACTGGTCACCCAAGTCGGCGTGCTGGAAGACGACCTGCTGGTCGAACACTTCGTCACATCCGAATCCCAGAGTTCATTGGTAGGAAACATCTACCTCGGGCGCGTGCAAAACGTGCTGCCCTCCATGGAAGCCGCCTTCATTGACATCGGCAAAGGCCGCAACGGTGTGCTCTACGCCGGGGAAGTGGACTGGCGCGCCCGTGGGCTTGGGGGTCGCGGCCGGAAAATCGAACAGGCCCTCAAAAGCGGCGACCAGGTGCTGGTGCAAGTCACCAAAGACCCCGTTGGCCACAAAGGCGCACGCCTGACCACGCAAATCTCCCTGGCTGGCCGCTACCTGGTGTACGTGCCCAGCGGGCGCGCTACCGGCATCTCCCGGAAACTTCCCGAAAACGAGCGCAAACGCCTGAAGAACATCGTCAAAGACGTGGTGCCGGACAAAGGCGGAGCCATCATCCGCACCGCCGCCGAAGGCGTCGACGAAGCCGAAATCGCCGCCGACGTGCGCCGCCTGCACAACGCATGGGAGCAAATCCAGCAGCGCACCGACGAAGAGAAAAACAGCAAAGGCGCCAAGCCCGTCACCATGTACGAAGAACCAGACATGCTGGTCAAAGTCGTACGTGACCTGTTCAATGAAGACTTCACTCACCTGGTGGTGGAAGGCAAACGAGCCTGGAACACCGTGCACGCCTACGTGCAATCCGTCGCGCCCGACCTCCTCGACCGCCTAGTGCGCTACAACCCCGACGACCACGACGGGGAAGACGCCTTCACCCACTACCGCATTGACGAGCAGCTGGAGAAAGCCATGTCGCGCAAAGTGTGGCTGCCCTCCGGCGGCACGCTTGTGATCGACCGCACCGAAGCCATGACCGTCATCGACGTCAACACCGGCAAATTCACCGGCGCGGGTGGCGACCTCGAAGAAACCATCACCTCCAACAACCTCGAAGCCGCCGAAGAAATCGTCCGCCAAATCCGGCTCCGCGACCTGGGCGGGATGATCGTCATCGACTTCATCGACATGGTGCTGCCCGCAAACCAGGAACTCGTGCTCCGGCGCCTCACCGAAGCCCTCGGGCGCGACCGCACCCGGCACCAAGTCTCCGAAGTCACCTCCCTTGGGCTCGTCCAAATGACCCGCAAAAAACTCGGATCTGGGCTGCTGGAAACCTTTGCCACCGAATGCCAGGAATGTGAAGGCCGCGGCATCATCGTCCACAGTGACCCCGTCGAACAGCGCGAGACCAACGGCAACGGGCGCAAACGCAAAAAAGCCGCACAACACCCCGTTGTCGTGGCCATGCACGATACCGAAGACGAGATTATCGACGCCGAGGTCATTGAGGAATCCACGGATGCTGAGGTTGCCGGTGAGGCAACGCGCAGCATTGAAGAACTTGCCGCTGCTGTTGTCGTTGACGAGAAGCCCGCGCAGACCTACGAGCAGGCGCTCGAAGAATACGAGACCTCCCCGCGCCGCAAGCGCGCCACTAGGGGCAACTCGCGCTCCGATGTGCCGCCGCGGCCCGAGGACTTTGTGGAACCCGAACCCGCGCCCGAGCCGGAAAAACCCGAGAAGTCTGAAAAAGAGGACAAGCCGCGCCGGGGTCGCCGTCGCGCTGTCAAACGCAACGCTGAGAAGGTCGCCGAGGTCGTGGAGGGTGACGTTGAGGTGGGCACCACCGCTTCTCGACGCCACCGTCGCCGCGCCGTCCGTCGCATGTCGTCCGCCGCGCAGCAACCCAACAACCAGGAGAAAACCCAGGGTGATGCGGGAGTCCGGGCGTCGGAAAGCAGCACGCGCGGACGCGGGCGGCGTAGGGCCGTGCGCAAACGCGCGACCAACTAAAATGCGGTTTGTCTTTTTGCCGTGATAAAGGGTAGTCTTGGACAGTCGCTATTTCAGTGGGGCCTAGTGCTGCCCCCGAAAAGCCAATGAAGAAATCAACCCAATCAGGTTTCTGCGGCAAGACGCGGGTGCCTGAACCGAGTTTAGAGATAAAGGGGTAGCCCTCCTATGTACGCGATCGTCAAGACCGGCGGAAAGCAGTACAAGGTTGCCGAAGGTGACCTCGTCAAGGTCGAGAAGATCGAGGGTGAGCCAGGTTCGTCCGTGGCCCTCACCCCGATCCTGCTCGTGGACGGTGCCGAAGTAACCACCAGCGCAGACAAACTCGCCAAAGTGAGCGTCAGCGCCGAAATCGTCGAGCAGACCAAAGGCCCGAAGATCAAGATTCTGAAATACAAAAACAAAACCGGCTACAAGAAGCGTCAAGGCCACCGCCAGCCGCTGACTGTCCTCAAAGTAACCGGCATCAAGTAAGCCTGCAGGCTCACAAGAACTTCCAAAGGAGGGAAACAAACCATGGCACATAAGAAGGGTGCATCAAGCTCCAACAACGGTCGCGATTCAAACGCCAAGCGCCTCGGTGTCAAGCGTTTCGGTGGCCAGCAGGTCAAAGCCGGTGAAATCCTGGTCCGTCAGCGCGGTACCAAATACCACCCCGGTGAGAACGTAGGCCGCGGCGGCGACGATACCCTGTTCGCCCTGAAGCCCGGCGCAGTGCAGTTCTCCAAGCGCCGTAACCGCAAGCTGATCAGCATCGTGGAAAACGAGGCAGTATCTGCGTAGGTTGTAGCTCTGATTGAGCTTTGTGAGCGCCGCTCCCAGCATGTTTGGTGTTGGGGGCGGCGCTTTTGCTATGCGCTGGGGTGTGGTGATGAGTGCGCGGCGTTGCTGCGGCGAGAAGGGGAGTGGCAGATCATCAACGTGGGGTGCGTCCAGACAAGCTGCAGTCCAGGGGCAAATTTTTGACGTTATGGGATACATGGTTGACGCTATGTAAAGTTTGCTGTACATTATGTCGTATGGATGCGACGTTGATAGCGAAGCCAACGAATCTGGTGCGGAAGCTCCGGCGTTGGCGTGAGTTGTCCCAAGCTGAGCTTGCTGAGCGTGCTCATGTATCCAGGCAGACGATTGTCAATGTGGAGAAGGGCAGCTATTCGCCGTCCGTATATCTGGCGTTGGCGATCTGCCGTGAGTTAGGGGCGACGGTTGAGGAAGTGTTTGGCGATGAGCAAAGTATGGAGGTGGTGAAAGGTGAAACTTCTTGATAGATACGTGTCGCACGTGATTGGCTCCCTGGGCGAGTATGAACGCGACGTTATGTACCGTTCCATGATTATCCGCCGGATAACTCTTTTTTGGGGAACGGAAGTAGCGGCCGCGGCGCTGGCGTGGACGCTTCCCGCAAATCTGGTGTGGTGGGCGCTCATTGTGTTTTTCTTGCCCATGTTTGTCTCGGAATGTGGCGCATGGATGTACATGCGTAATAGGGCAGTGAGACCCCGATCTGCGGGGTCGACAATGACGATCAGTGAGCAGCTTGCTTATACCGCCATAGCAGCAGTATTTCTTGTTGGGATGCTGCGGTGGGAGTTTATCGGGCAACAGGGGTCGCGGGCGCTGATCATCATGTTTGTCTCATATGTTGCGGCTTCTGTTGTCGTCCCACCGATGGTGAAACAGCTGAACGGCTGGCTGCGCGGCAGGGATGAACGCCGACTAGAGGCCGCTTTCCCGGAGGATTAGTAATGAAGCTTTTTGACAAATATGTCGCGCGTTTTCAATCCGCTATTGATGATGAGTATCAGCTAGATGTGATGTATCGTTCCCTGACCATTGACAATGTCATATACACATGGACGTTGCTGAGTGTAGGTGCCGTATTAACATGGGCGGTTCCGCCTGCGTATGTGTGGTGTTCCCTGTTGACACTTATCCCGCTGCTTGTGGGCGAGTATTCTTCCGCGCAGTATGTGCGGCGGCGTTCGGGGGACAAGGGGGCATCGATAAGTATGGGACGTGGTGCACTGGGGCTGATTGCCTTTGTGTGGATAGTTGGGCTAGCGCGGCATCCACTGTGTGATGGTTTTCGGTTTATGGTTCCCGTGATTGCACTTGCGGGTGTTGTGGCTGTGTTCTTGTTGCGGCCTGGTAGAGAATGAGAGGTGAAGTATAAATGACAATGGATAGATACTTGGAGCGGTTCCGTGACAGAATGGATGATGAATATCAGCTGGACGTAACGTACCGGGCTCATGTAATTTGTTCAGCCGTTATGACGAATCTCTGTCTTGCATGCGCGGCCGTGCTTGCGTGGGTTCTTCCGCCGAACTATGTGTTGGTATCGGAAATTATGTGTGTCCCGGTATTTGCTGGTAGTATTGTGGTAGCGCTATATATGCAGAAGCGGGTAGTTCGGCCACGTATTAGTATATGGGGTTATTCACGCCTGGAACTTGTGTTGACCATAATATGGGGAATTGCCTGGATGGCGGGTTTGATGCGTTTTCCAGCTTATTCTGAAAGTCCTATTGCGACTCGCGCGACGATAATTGGTTCCATTGTCGGTTTTATTATGATAATGGCAATTTTGAAATGGGTCAATGAACGTGCCCGCGCGTGGGATAGAAAGCGGTTAGGAGATATAGAATAAGACGGGTGGAGGCATTGAGAGTAAGGAGAGGATCATGGTCATCTATTTCATGCTTATTGTGGTAATGTCAACTCAGATAACAATTGCTGAGGGGATGCGTCGCAAAATTTCTCAAGAAATGGCGGAAAGAAATTCTAAGGCGGGTTTCGATACGTCTGGAACCATCGCCTCCGAAGAAGCCCGGAAGAAAAACCACAAAGCTGCTGTTGCGTGCCTGAAAATAGATAGCATCTGTGGTATCGTAGGTGTCGTTGCGTCATTGGTGC
>ERZ773267.1823-NODE-1823-length-11350-cov-2.555378_pt1 | contig 11350 bp, 8 predicted proteins | sample MGYA00511959_ERZ773267 | MGnify/ENA primary metagenome ERZ773267 (study PRJEB29015, sample SAMEA2738165) | human oral metagenome | biome: human oral; feature: human-associated habitat; material: saliva | place: China | collected 2240 ... | reverse complement strand
ATTCCTCGACACTTCCCCTCGATCCATCCAAAAATTTCGACAAAATCATCTCAAATCTCAATCAAAAACTCAACCAATCTCCAACCGTCAAACTCGCCAGCAAAAACGTCACCAGTCTCAGCAAAATCGCAGCCTTCTTTAATTTTGCCAGCTACACCATCATGGCAATCATTCTCTATGTTACTTGTTTTATTAATGCCAGCTTCAATAAGTCCCCTGTTAAAAAACGCGCTATGGCTTCAAGCCTCACTTTAAAAAAATACAACCTCAACCTTCTTCTCGCTAACTCCATTTTTGCTTTTGCAGTGTTCATTCTACTTATCATCCTTAGCTTTTTCGTACTGGGTAACATCATCTTCACTCCATTTTTCCTCTTCCAAATCCTTAACACTTTGTTTTACTCTCTGGTCGCCCTCACTCTCGCCGAACTTGTCTCCACCTTCAATCTCTCAAAAGATGCCGTCTCCGGTGCTGTAAATCTTCTTTCCCTCGCCCCAGCCTTCCTTTCCGGCGCCTTCGTCCCAACTTATTTTCTTCCAAGCTTCGTTCTCGTCATCGCCCGCATCTTCCCCTCCTACTGGTATATCGACACAAATCATAAAATCACCACCATGACACAATTCGACTTCAATTCATTCCTCACCATTCTTCCAAATATTCTTGTTTTAGTTCTCTTTTCCATTATCTTCATAATTGGAAACCTTATTCTTGCAAAAAAGAAACGCATCAATATCTAAATTCAATGGTCTAAGTTCAATAATTCTAAAATCCATATTTCATATTTGATAAAAACGATTGATATCTGTTATAATCTATCCAGACGGAAGCGTGTCCGAGTGGTTGAAGGAGCACGCCTGGAACGCGTGTATACAGCAATGTATCGGAGGTTCGAATCCTCTCGCTTCCGCCAGGAAGTAAAAAAGACCCGCAAGGGTGTTTTTTATTTCTTCGAAGAAGAAACGAGGATTCGAGCCCAAGGTTCGCATGGAGCGATAGCAAAAAAGGATACCACTAAAACGGCATCCTTTCTGAACAATATTTTTATTCAAACTTAATTAATTGTTTCCTCAAATATCTTTGAAATTCACCATAACTAAACATTGAACTTTCAATATAAGTTGAAGCCCCTCTTGGCAAAACGACACTTTGTATCCCGATTCTTCCCACTCCGAATTGTTCAACTGTCGAAATTGACTCCACTTCCCCATTTAAGTTTGTCGCAATGTCAATCAAAGTCCTCACCTCCGCCATCGTAATATTCGTCTTCACATTATTACCCAGCGAATCAATCAATCGAATTACCTTTGTTGGTTTTCCTAGCACACCAATCGAAAAAGCCTTATTTTTAATCGCATTGAAAATTCTTTGCTGATTAATCTCACGATCAAAATTACTTCGCGATAAACCAAAATCACCACCTTCATCACACCCCGCATTTCGTGCCCTTGCTAGCTTTAGCGCCATGCTACCATTTAGTCCATAATTCATCCCCTTAGCAAGATCAAGGTGTTGACAGGTATCATGGATGCCAGCATCATCATCTGCATAAACATCCACATCGATTCCCCCCAGCTCGTCCACCACTGTTCTCAATGCACTCCAATCTAAGGAAATATAATATTGTAGATTCAAACCCGTAATCTCCGATATTTTCTTAGCAAAATATCTCGAGGCCTGATCTTTATTATTCCTATACTCATTTAAAGCACACATATAAGTCGCATTAATTTTTCCTTGTGTGCCGACCACGCAGTTCATCGTTTCCCCACCAGGTACTGTATAGTTCACCCAAAGGTCTCTCGGTATACTAAAAATTTTCGACGTTTTCTTTTCCTGATCAACCGACGCCACTAAAATTGAATCCGTTAGTAGCCCTCCGTCATGCCCCTCCGCATCTTCACTGGTCCCAAAAATCAATATATTCGTTAGATTATTTTCATCACGCGCCAGTTCCGTTCCAATCAAGATATCCATTGGATTACCTTTGAATACATTTGCAGTATGTGATAACAGCATGTATCCAAAAATAGCAACACTAATCATCGCTACAATAATCAAACTTAAAACCACAATCACAATTTTCGTCCACAGAGGAATATGTGTTTTTTCCTTCTTATTCTTTCGCTTCAATTTTTTGCGATCCTTCACCAACTCTTTTTCAAGTTTCAAAATCGCATCAACTTTCTTACGTTTTTCTTTCTCAGTTTCTTCCCCAGTAGTAGGTTTTTCAGTGTCAGAAGCTATCGTTTTATCTGGCATTTTATCTGGCATTTTATCTGTCGTTTCAGTTGGCGTTTCAGCTATCGTTTCAGCTGGCGCTTCAGTTGGCGTTTCAGCTGACATCTCAGTTGGCGCTTCGATTATCTTATGCACCAAAATATCTTCCTTCACACCTTTTTCGGATACCGTAATCTTCTTTCCCACCTGTTTTTTGGCTGTTTTCTTCGAATGCTTAGTTTTTCTTTTTGACATCGACCATTCCTCCACTTTTTCTTTAACAATTTTACCACATAAACCACTAGTTTTTCTCTTGCATGCTATAATTAAAGCAATGAGTCACAAGGGTAATATTAGAAAAGATAATTCACTTTTAATTGAATTAAAAAACATCACTCGTAGCTTCGGATATGGTGAGGCAGAATCATTCGCACTTAATGATTTTAATCTGGAAGTTAAACCAGGCGAATTTATTATGATCATGGGTCCCTCCGGCTGCGGTAAGACCACCCTATTAAACATTATTGGTCTACTAGACTTCCCTACTTCTGGAAGCTACTATCTCGACTCTGAGCGCACTACTGTTTTCTCTAAATCTCGTCAAGCCCATATTCGTGCCCAAAAAATTGGTTTTATTTTTCAAGACTTCAACCTCATCCCTAAAATGACCATTCTTGAGAATGTTTCCCTTCCACTTGTTTACGCTGGTATCCCCAAAACAAAGCGCCTCATCAAATCTTCCGAGATGCTTTCCTATCTAAATATGCAAAAACGCGAATATTATTACCCTTACCAACTCTCTGGTGGCCAAAAACAACGAGTCGCCATTGCTCGCGCCCTTGTTTCAGCTCCTGAAATTATTCTTGCCGACGAACCAACCGGCAACCTTGATAGTCATAACGCCCATCTTGTGATGGAGGAACTTCGCCGCATTCATTCCAAAGGTAACACTATTATTATGGTCACCCACAACCCAAATCTTACCTCCTATGCCACCAGGGTCATTCATATGCTCGATGGTCGTATTGCCACCGATATTAAAACCGTCGCAGATGAAGATCTTCCTGAACGTATTAAAGTTAATTTCTTTAAAAAGTCTTCAGAACCCATCAGAGAGACCATCGACGATCTCCCTCAGGCAGAAGAAATTTCCGAGACTGAAACCATTAAAGTTCGACCTATTCAACAAGTTGGCGCTAAAAATCCTGAAGCCTTCCAATCTTCCATATTAGAATCTAACCGATTACCAATCGTTCCTCCTGGTCCATCCTTGGTTGCAGCACCGGCCGAAACAATATCAATCGAAAATAATGAGCCAAAATCCCCTAATCTTTCCTACAAGTACCCGACCACCTCTGAAATTTCTATCACTGATCATGAAACCACACAACCGGCAAAAACCCCGGTCAAAACAGATTCAACATCAAAAAAGCCCGACTTCCCTGTTGTCTCATCTACGTCAAGTGACGGTTCAATTCGCATCGTAAAGAAAGTCACCTCTATAGAGGAGCTAGAAAAACCTTACAAGAAATCTAAATTCAAAGCCAAGCCTGCAAAAACTAATAAAAAACAAGCGAAAGGACGCCGAAAATAATGTCATTACTTCTTCGTACTAATTTTGAGATCGCCAAAAATTCTCTCAAAAAACACAAGTTTCGCAGTTTCTTCACCTGTCTTGGTATATCAGTTGGTATAGGTAGTATTATTTTAATCCTCAGTCTTGCAGGCAGCATTTCACAACTTATCTCTTCTCAGATAAAGGCGCTTAATCAAGAACTCATTCTTGTTCGACCTGCAAACAATAAAAACAATCTTACAAATATTATTGACGAGCTAACAAACTCAAACCATTTCAATAATTCGAATCTCACTATGGAGGACTTGGCTAGAATTAAAGAGTCCAGCGATAATATCAAAAACATCGCCCCCCTCGCAGTTCTCCACGAAACAGCTATTGGTGATCACACCGTTGACTCAGCCACTATTTTGGCCAGCAATTCCGACCTCAAGGATATCCTAAACCTAGAAATCAAGTCCGGGAATTTTATCCAAGATAATAATCTAAAGTCAGCTGTTATTGGACATTCTCTTGCTCTTCAACTCTTTGGTTCCAGTGAACCCATTGGCAAGACCTTTTCTTTCTCTGGTCACAAATTTATTATTATTGGCACTCTCCAAAAAACCGAGAACCCCATTAATTTCAATGGTGTAGATTTCGACCAATCCGTTATCGTTGATATTGAGCAAATCAAGAGCCTTAATCCCCAAATTCAACAAATCAATATCACTGTGAAAGATAATCAAAAAACCGAGTCCACTGCTCATCAAATTACTAAAGTTCTTACCGACCTCAAAGGCTCCGCCAGTAATTTCACCGTTAATTATGGTTCACATATCTCCCACCCCGCCAGCAATTTCTTCTCTATTATTTCGATTATGCTGGGCAGTATTGCAGCAATCTCACTCTTCATTGGCGGTATCAGCGTTATGAATCTCATGTTAGTCTCCGTCACAGAGCGCACGCACGAAATTGGTATCCGAAAAGCCATCGGCGCCACTAACACCCACATCTTTATGCAATTCCTCTTTGAAAGCATCATCCTCGTTTTTCTTGGCTGCATTGGTGGCTTCCTTCTCGGCTACCTCGTAGCAATTTTCTGCTCCACTTTCACCCCCTTCAAACCATTTATTAACCTCGAAATTTGTCTCGTCGCATTCTACTTTGCCTTTGTCACTGGTATTCTTTTCGGCCTCTTCCCCGCTTTTAAAGCTTCCAGACAAAAGCCTATTGAATCCCTCAAATTCTCAAGCTAGCCTATTATTCTCAAGCAGTTAACAAAATCTCAAACTCATACTATAATCAGTCTATGAGAATTTTGGGAATCGAGTCATCGTGCGATGAAACCGCTGTTGCTATTATCGAAAACGGCCAAACCATTTTGAGCAATGTGGTTGTTTCACAAATTGATATTTTCGCCGCCTATGGTGGTGTCATTCCCGAAATCGCCGCCCGCTCTCACCTCGAAGCAATTCTTCCCGCCATTCATCAAGCTTTTCAAGAAGCTAATCTAAAAACTGATTCCAACCAAGATGATTGGTCTAAAATTGACGCCATCGCCGTCACCCATACTCCAGGCCTTCTTGGTTCTCTTCTCGTTGGGACACTCACCGCTCGGACCCTTGCCATTTTACAGCACAAACCACTATACGCAGTTCACCACCTCAAATCTCACATCTATGCTAACTGGCTCCAGAACCAAACTGAACCCAGTTTTCCTCTCATTGCCCTGATCATCTCAGGTGGTCATACTCAAATCATTAAAATGTCCGCACATCAACAGTTCGAAATTATTGGCACCACCCGCGATGACGCAGTTGGTGAATGTTTTGATAAAATTGCCAAAATCCTAGGTCTTCCCTACCCAGGTGGCCCTTCAATTACTAAAGCCGCCGCAACTGGAAACCCCAACGCCTATTCATTTCCCCACCCTATGTCTGGTACTCTTGATTTTTCATTTTCCGGGCTTAAAACCGCTGTTCTTCGTGAAGTTCAAAAAGAAACTAAGAAGCCTATTTCATTCCCCTCTTCGCAGTTGGCTGCACTTCTCACTGATCAGCAACGCGCAGATTTTGCAGCTTCCTTTGAGCAGACAGCTGTTGATATTCTAATCGAAAAAATTAAATTAGCCCTTAAGCAAAATCCTGAGACTGAGAGCCTCATTATTGCAGGTGGAGTCTCAGCCAATCAAAGACTACGTCACGACCTCAACTTCTATATTGAACAACAAAATTCTAAACTGCATAACAAAATTAACTTATTTTTTCCAGAGCCCCGTTTCTCAGGAGACAATGGCGCCATGGTTGCCTCCGCAGCTTATTACGAAATTGATTCTCAAATTCCACCAACCGATCCGTACACTCTTAATATTATGCCTCGTTCAATTATCCAATAAACAAAAACAGCTCAAAAGAATTCATTTCTTATACAGTATAATATATTTATTATGCAAGATAGCTTTTATTCTGGTCTCAAAACTCAAGAAATTCAAATTATAAATCATACCATCCAATATTTAAATCAAGAATTCTTCTTAGCCAAAGTACCTCAACCAGCTCATTCTGATTTTTTGAAACCAATTGTCGAGCATCCCAATATTAGAAATTCCGCACGTTGCCTACTAATCAATCAAAATCAGGAAATCTGTCTACTCTATTCTCGGGCCAGAGATTACTATGCCATCCCCGGTGGCGGGATCGAACCAGGTGAGTCTCTTCTTCAAGCCCTGAGTCGCGAAACATTAGAAGAAACCGGTTATTTACTCAAAAATCCAAAACCAATCGGTAATATCCACGAGAAGCGCTACGATGGAATCAATACCACCTTTTTCTTCTCTGCCCAGCCAGACAAAGTCTTTCACCCAAATTATATGCCAGATGAACTCGAAGAAGACTATATTCTAAAATGGCTTTCCCTACCCAAAGCTCTTCAAATTTTTCAAACAGTTTGTAATGAACAACAATTACACAATTTTCCCTCCTATAAAGGCGCATTCATCAGCTACCGATTCCTCGAACTTCTTCAATATTTTATAAAAACCACGTAAAATCTATCATCGAGACCATACAACTCTAAAGTCGCACAATATTTTACTCACAAAAAATTCAAAAAAATCTCACTTCCACAAAAAAACTTCATATAAAGTTAAGTTAATTTCCAACTAGTGCAAAAAATGCACTAGTTTTTTCAAAAACCTCTAAAAATAAACCGTCTAGTAAAAAACAGAAAATTAAATCTAATCTAAAATAATGATTCCTGCCAGGATCTTTTAATTACTGCGATTCCCCAAACTAGTGCATAAACTGCATTAGTTAAAAAGAACCACCAAAAAAAGAAAAATAAAGCAAAAAACAATCAAAAACAAAGGTAAAAAATCGCACCCAAAAAAATAAAAGGTTTAAAAGCCACTCAAATCAAAAAGTGAGCTCTTCCCTTCATCAATTATTTCTTGCGCCTTAATTAGAAGTCGATTCAAACCTTCTGGTGAATTTGCCGAGCCAACATGAACTGTTTTCACAATCTTACTATGTTCTTTATAGCAAACTTGCACGCCCGTTGCGCCAGAAGCAGTTTTAAATTTTCTAATATAAGCCACACCTACATTCTAGCACAGTTCCCCGCCTTTAAAAAATCAACTCTATTTCCACAAAGCCTGATAATTCCCCATTCCTATTCATTTCCTATCCCCATTATTAACACCCTATTGACTTAGCAACCCACAAGCGGTATTATAAACATAACAATTACTCAAACTTTTAGTTTTTTGTAATAATCTAAAAAATAAGTAATTGGTCATATCAAAAATAGTACTTTTATGAAATAAAAACTTGGCTGTGTCAAGCATAAATTTTTTATTATCATGATTAACACAAGTATTTTCACGTGCTTAACAGGGAAGCACGGCATTTTTATGACTAATTTCACAAGTTTCACATTAATTTACTAAATGAAAACATTAGAGACATTTTATTAAAACTAAACACCAAGTATCGTAAATATCCATAAATAAGAACCCACTCTAAAAACAATCGATGATACAAACAAAAAAATAAAGACACAAATACTAAAAATAAGAATAAAACAGGGAAATATCCAAAAAAAATAGGCTTGAAGCCTATTTTTTTCAAATTCCCAGTTTAAATGATAGAAAGTTGCTGTTTTAGTCGCTCAATCTGCTCCTCTTTCTCCGCAATACTGTTTCTAGTCTCTCTAACTAATTGAGCTGGAGCCTTCTCCACGTATCTCGGATTCATCATTCTAGCATTCAAAGCATCTAATTCACGGCCTATAGCTAAAATCTTCGCCTCTAACTCATCTTTAAAATCTACCACTACTTTCTCTGGTACATCAAGATAAAGTTCATGATTTACTGTTGCCAACCTCAAACCGCGTGGGGAACCATTAGTCGAAGCAATTGACGGCACATGTGATAGGAATTTCACTAACAACAAGTTGTCATTTACTAAGATATCCTCACCGACCAGTAATCCAAACTTTTTACCTTTATTGAACTTCGAAAGCGCCGTTTCTGTACCACGAATTTCAGAAATCACTTCTATTAATCGTTCAAAGTTTTCCGCCGAAATCTCGTCATAACTCATCACTGATGGCCACATTGCATCAATAATCATTCCATCCGTCCAAGACAAATTCTGCCAAATCGCCTCTGTTACAAATGGCGCAAACGGATGAAGCATCGCCAGAATTGACTCCAAAGTCACTTTCAAAAGGGAAACATTCTTATAAATCTTCTGGCTTTCTAGGAACCAGTCTGCATACTTATCCCAAATTAATTCATAAATCGCTTCAACCGCCTCAGAGAACCGATAAGAAGCCATACATTGCTCAAGCACACCATTAGCCCTGTTAATCTCTCGACAAATCCAATCCTCCCCCATATTATTTGTCGTATACTGATAAACCTCTGGATTAATCGAGTCGCTCCCAGTTTGGTGTACTGCCGATTCTCTATCGGCCCCCAGTACTACCGAGACGTCCGTCTCAGAATACCCCTTCTCTTCTTCCTCGGCATCCACAATCCCCTGTACAAACCGAGAAATATTCCACAATTTATTACACAGATTACGTCCCGAAACAACAGAATTTTCCGAAAACGCCTGATTTAATCCAGCCGAACGTCCACGTAAAATACCCAATCTAAAGGCATCGGAACCATATTGCATGATCATTTCCATTGGATTGATTACATTGCCCTTAGACTTCGACATCTTCTTACCATGTGCATCAAGCACTAAGCCGTGTAGATAAACTTCCTTAAACGGAACTTCACCAGTCACATAAATCCCCACCATAATCATTCGAGCCACCCAAGCAAACAAAATATCCGCACCCGTTTCCATCGTGTTAAGTGGATAAAACTCACTCCCCACCCCTTCTTCCCAGTTTGTACAAACAATTGGCCAGTGTGAAGAAGAAAACCAAGTATCAAAGGTATCCTCATCGCGCTGGTATTTTACGCCACCAATCTCAATCTCTGACAAATGAGTACGTACATCAAATCGCCATTCCGGACCCTCATCATTTGCATCAACCTTTCTAAACATTGGAATCGCAATACCCCAAGGAATTTGCCTTGAAATATTCCAGTCCTTCAGACCCTCAAGATAATTGATCAAAACTTTTAATTTATTTTCTGGATAAAATTTAATCTCATTATTATTTAAATGCTGGATGGCCATCTTAGCCAACTTTGAAGTATCCACAAACCACTGCTCTTTCAACATTGGTTCAATCACGGTTCCACATTTATAACAATGCGCCACTGAATGCTGAATCCTTTTTTCAGACACCAAAAGTCCCGCCGCAGAAAGATCTTTTAATACTTTTTTGCGACATTCAAGTACAGTCAATCCTTCGTATGACGGGCCACAAACAGGCAGCATTTTTCCATCCGGACCAATCACCGAAATTCTTGGCAATTCATGCCTCTCTCCAACTTCAAAGTCATTCACATCATGTGCCGGCGTAATTTTTACCGCTCCAGTCCCATATTCCATATCTGCATGTTTATCCGCAATTACTGGAATCTCTCGCTTCGTCAACGGTAGGGAAACAAACTGCCCCAAAATATCAGCATAACGTTCATCTGCTGGGTTAACTGCCACGGCCACGTCTCCAAACAATGTCTCGGGACGTGTTGTAGAAACTACAACAAACCCATCACCATTAGCGATCGGGTACTTAATTTCGTATAGTTTACCCTCTTCATCCTTATATTCCACCTCAATATCAGCAAAAGCCGTCTGGTGCTTTGTACAATAATTAACCAGCTTTTCGCCCCTATAAATCAGTCCATCTTGCCACATTTTCTCGAATGTTCGATAAGTTTGTCGCACTACATTTTCATCTAGAGTAAAGGTTAGATCCTTCCAAGAACATGAGGCGCCCAGTGCCCGCAGTTGAAGCTCCATCGCTCCACGTTTTTCCTGCACAAAATCCCAGACTCGCGCATATAGCTCATCTCGAGAGTACATAAAACGAGTCTTACCATGTTTTTCCAATTCACGTTCATAGACTACCCAGGTCTCAAACCCTGCATGATCCGCCCCAGGCACATACCAAGTACGACGACCCCTTAATCGATAATACCTCGCTAAAGCATCCTCCGTTGCTACCGTAAGGCCATGGCCAATATGTAAATTTCCGTTTGCGTTAGGTGGTGGCATCACAATTGAATATCTTTTGGATTCACGTCCGCTTCTTCCACCCCTATCCGCTTTAGCCGGCAAGAACTTTGAAGCCGCTTCCCAGCCTGCATAAATATCCGTTTCAAAATCTGCTGGATTATATGATGGCGAAAATTTCATTATTCCACTCCTTCCGTTAATTTCTTTTGCATTTCCTTCATCTCTTCCTCTGTCATCTCGACTACCTGTCCATACTGATAATCTGGGTCAAGCGATACAAGGTGTACGTGGGCATGAGGAACATCAGTACCAATCACCTTCATCAGCGTTCGTCTTCCCAAGACTCTCTCCATCCGACTTGCCAACATTTTTACAGTCTTCATTACCGCCAAATAGTCTTCCATCTGCAGTTCATATAGCTTATCCACCTCAACCTTTGGTACTACCAAAGTATGTCCCGGCGTCTCTGGATGAATGTCCAAAAAAGCCAACGTTTTTTCATCTTCGTAAATTTTATAGCACGGAATTTCGCCCGCAATAATCTTCGAAAAAATACTCCCCATAAACTCCCTTTATTTAAATATGTAACTAAAATTACATCTTTCTCCTATTATAACAGAGAATTACCCGTCCTCTCTCTTTAAAAGAGTTACATTTTATGCTATAATAATCACAATATGTCAAATCATCGTGTTGGGTTATTCTTTTCAAATCTTTTTTCTATCATCATTTCTTTTTTGATTGCCTATCTCTCCCGCTTCGGCTGGGACCCCTCTGACGTTGCCTTCCGCCACCTCAAAGATTCCACTGTTTTCCTCTATCTTCTTCTCTCTTTTCTCATCGTCTTCACCTTTTATCGCTATAATCCCATCACTGCTAAGCGCGGCATTCTAAGACATATTAAAGCCGCCTTCCTCACTAATATCTT
>ERZ773267.1822-NODE-1822-length-11354-cov-31.379149_pt1 | contig 11354 bp, 8 predicted proteins | sample MGYA00511959_ERZ773267 | MGnify/ENA primary metagenome ERZ773267 (study PRJEB29015, sample SAMEA2738165) | human oral metagenome | biome: human oral; feature: human-associated habitat; material: saliva | place: China | collected 2240 ... | reverse complement strand
GGGCGGCGGCCCACGCCGGCACCTGCTCGATGATCGCGACGGCGTAGCCGCCCAGCTCGCCCCAGGTCCGGGCGCGGCCCTCCCCCTCGACGCGGTAGTGGGCCGGGGACGGGGAGGTGACGACGCTGACGGGCCTGCCGGCCCGGGGGTGCGGGGCGCCGCTGGGCAGAGTGGCTGGGTGCAGGGCTGGCTCGTCGTCGCGGGAGTGGTCGATGACGCGGTAGGCGGTGCGGGGGCTGTCGGTCTGGCTGAGGGAGTAGCGGTTGCTCATGGGCAGGAGTATGCACGCATACGGGATCGGAGGCAAATCGGCGGGCGGGGAGAACCTGGGAGAATCCTGGGAACGTAGTGTGGTCCCAGCCACAGCCCCTCTCTATAGTTATGGCTTACTCCCCCCTACGGGGGGAGTAAGCCTATTACTTAACTTGTAACTTAGCATACAACCGCGCCATTCCAACGGAAAGTACGTATGCCTGTCATACATTTGGCGGGGGCAAGTGTATGATAAGTTACATGTGACCCAGATCTCTTGCCCGCCATCATACGTCACTTTGAGAAATTAATTTGAGTGACGGCATTCACATACCTGGAGGTACAGGGGTGGAGAAACCTGAGAGGAACCTGAGAAACCTGGGAGAACCCTGGGAACCGCTACGGAGCTGGACCGGCATCGGCGACGGTGTCTGGGACGCCTACGGACCGGCTCGGTAGGGGAGCGGCGGCGGAAGCGGCCGCCTCGGGTGGGCGAACCTGTACCGATCGGACCGGGGACGTCTACGTACCGCCGCCGCCGCGTCGCGTCGATCTCGGACAACAGCGGGGGAGTGGCTCAGGAAGACAGCCGCTCGCGAGCCGAGAGACCGGCCGCGGAATACCGCCGAAAAGTCGGGACGTGTATGCCGTCATAACGGACTTTTCGTTGCAATTGCAACGGTCGGAGAAAACCGGGACGGAATTGGGCAAGCCGTGGACCGGTCCCGCACCCGTACCCGTTGGCGGGGCTAGGCGTGGGGAGGGTCACACAAAATGGCGGGATAGGCGGTGCCGGTCCGATACCGGTCCGACGGCGCTTGCCCCCGCCCCAGCTCCGCTGGGCCGCGGCTGCGCGCGAGCGTCCGCAGCTTAGGCGCATGCCACGGTGCCTCCCGATCTCTACGGCGCCTGGCGCGTCGCTGCGCTCCGCGACGCGGGCGCCTGGGAGATGCGTGACGCAGCGATGGCATACACCTGCGCTCGGAGCACTCGCCCTATGAGGCTGTGAGCCCTGCATGGGAGCGTGCATGCCAGGGTGCACCCGCCTGCGCCCTGGGGGGCTCCGGCGCGTGCAGCCATGGCATACACGCGCCATGCAGGGGAGGGCTGTGCGGGGCGGTTCGCCACGGGGCGGGGTGTCGATCGGCCTGGCGGCCTCTCGAACCGCCCCGGGCTCAGGGTGCCCGCTACGCCCTCGGGGAGCTGAGCGGTGAGGTGGTGAGGTGGTGAGAGGGGCGGGACTAGCCGGCAAACGGGTGGGCTGCCAGGCCGCCCAGGACGAACGCGGAGGACAGCATGAGGGCCAGGCAGAGGATCACGAACAGGATGTCGGAGGGCTCAGGCCGGTCGGGCCGGTTGCAGGAGGGGCCGGTGGAGGTGGTCATGGTGGGGGTCCTTATCTGTCAAGGGTGCTTGACGTGTGCTAACGTGCGCCTCCGCGACGGAGGCGGTGGCGGGGCAGGTGGGAGGCGGAGTCAGGGGAGAGATGTGAGAGGTGTATGCCGGACTACCTGCGGACGAGGGCGGTGAGGGAGGCGTCCTCCTCAAGGACCACGGCGCGGGTCTGGGAGGGGGAAATCGTTGCCAGGCAAGGCAAAGGTGTGTCCGGGGAGGTGGTGCAGCGGGGCAGGTCGAGCGGCGATGCGGCCGGATTTGTCCGGTCATATGCGGCGCCGGTCTGCTCGGTCACCCATTCGGGCTGGTCGGGACTTTGTTCTGACAAAGTGGTAGGGGCGCCTTGCTCGGCGTGAGTACTTTGTCCTGACATGGGGGCGGCGCTCGCGGAGGTCTGCCGTCGGTCCTGGAGAGCGCCCCGCCGTGCGTCGGAGATGCCCTGCGAGGCATAGCTGGACAGGAGCCCGAGCAAGGCGGCGGCGAGCGCGATGGCCGTGAGCGCGGCGCGCAGGTGGCGGGAGAGCGTGCCTCGACGGCGTAGGCCATTCGTCCCGGTAGAGGCGTCGGCGAGTCGCTCTCGACTGCCGGTCGGTTTGGCCGGCGTGCTAACGCGCGGGCGTCGCGAGCGCCGGGCTCCGCTCGAGGGGCGGCCGGTGTCGGAGGAGACGGCGGGCAGCTCGTCGGGCGGGCACTGGCCTCGCCAGTCGGCGAAGGGGCCCTGGCCGGGGAGGGGCCCCCTCCCCGAGGCGCCGGCGGCGCGGAGGATGGATCGGCGGGTCGGGACGGCCGGGATGATCGCGGTGGGGCAGTCGTCCTGCGAGAAGGGGGTCGGGATGATCGCGGTAGGGGCGGCCGGGCGGCCGGTGGGGCGGGCGGTCTCTGTCGTGCTCATGGCTCAACTGTATGCCGGCATACGTGGGGAGGGCAAGCCCGACGGTGCGGGAGGCGGGTGACGTGGGTCACGGTCAAGGCGCCCTGAGGGCCGCGCCCTCGAGCCGGGCGGCCGGCCAGCGGCCCACACCTTCGCTCCACTCATAAGGACCGCGAGCGCAAGGCCGTCCACTCATAGGCAAGTCCGATGGGGACGATGGGGACGATGGGGCGGCACTGCCGACTGTCCCGCCGACTACCCGCGCCCGGACCGAAGGGGCGAGCCCGTACCCATAGGGTTTCCCGATGTTCACGGCGAGATCGATAGGGGAGGGGGTGGCTTGACCCCCCTATAATCTGTGCGTATAAGCCACCCTCAACCTTTTGTATGGGAGCATACATGTCACCTTCAGCCCCTACCTCCCGCGCTGCGGGGGCCGCCTCGGCCCGCGAGGCGCTGACCGACGCGGCCCTGCTCGCCGTGGACGCGGTCCTGACCGCCGGCGCGGCGCTGCGCGTCACCCGCTTCGCCACCACCGACGTCCTGGGCGGCTGGGTCCTGGCCGACCCTCTCAAGCGCTGGGCCGAGAAGCACGAGCCGGGCCAGCCCTTCGGCTACCAGGCCCCGCCCTCGGCGCCGCTGCACCGGCTGGTCTCCGCGCTCGACTGCCCGTTCTGTGTTGGTACCCAGGCGACCCTCGCTATCGGGGCGGCCCTGGCCCTTACCTCCTCCCGATCCGGCCGCCTCTCACGCACCTCGCCTCTCGGCCGCGCCCTTCGCGCCGGCGCCGCCACGCTCGGGGCCGCCTACGTCGTGGGCCACGTCTCGCACAGAATCGACTCCCCGGCCGCGCCCCAGCCCACCGCCCCAGCCCCCTCCGCCGCAACGAAGGACTCGAAGTGACAGCCTCTACCGCCACTGTCTCCAGCCTCGACGCCTACCGCTCCCGCGCCCTGGCCCGCCGCGGCGTCATCGTCCAGCAGCCCCCGGCCCCCTCCACCGCTACGGCCACCTCCCGCTCCCTGACCGCGGCGGCCTCCCGGCCGGCCCGCGCCGCCGCCGCCACCCCCTCCAACCCCGCCTCCCAGACCTCGCTGGGCTCGCGCTCGTGGCAGGCTGAGGCGTGGGCGGCCTATGACGAGGTGGGTGAGGAGAGGTTCCTGGCCTCGACCCTGGCCGGTCGCCTGAGCCAGGCTCGCCTCTACGTCCAGCACAAGCCGGCCACCGGACCGCACTCGTCCCTTCGAGACGACCCGACGGACGTGACCGACACCGCCTCCGGCCCCACCTCCCAGCTGGCCGAGGCGGTCCTGGCGGCGCTGGGCGCCAGCCAGCAGGACCTCGGGCAGATGCTCCAGCGCCTGGCGACGAACCTGTTCGTGGCCGGCGAGGGGTGGCTGGTCGGCGTGCCGCGCCACGTCATCGACGCCGCGGCCCCGTCCTCGGCTCCGGCGGTGACCGCCCCCTCGCCGGACCCGGCCCTGACCGACCTCGTGTGGCGGGTGCTGGCCGTCACGGAGGTCTCCTCCGTCGGCTCGGACGGGCGCACGGTGCGGCTGAACCTGGGTACCGACGGCTCGGCGCCGGTCGAGGTGTCGGCCGACGAGGTCTACATGGTGCGCGTGTGGCGCCCGCACCCTGCGCGCTACTGGGAGGCGGACAGCCCGACGCGGGCCTGCCTGCCGATACTGCGCGAGCTCATCGGCCTGACGCGCCACATCAGCGCCCAGATCGACTCCCGACTGGCCGGCGCCGGAATCCTGGTAGTGCCCTCCTCGGCCTCGGCCGCCCTGGCCTCCGACGCCGCTGACCAGAACGCCTACGGTGCGCCGGACCCCTTCGTGGCGGCGCTCATGGACTCAATGCTGCGCCCCATCGAGAACCGGGACGACGCCTCAGCCGTCGTGCCCCTCGTCGTGACCGTGCCGGATGAGGCGGCGGACAAGATGAGCCACCTCACGTTCTCCTCGGCCCTGGACTCCGGCGCCCGTGACCTGCGCGACGAGGCGATCCGGCGCCTGGCCCTGGCCCAGGACGCCCCTCCGGAGCTTCTGCTCGGCTCGGGCGCCATGAACCACTGGGGAGCGTGGCTGACGCGCGAGGACACAGTGACCACGCACATCGAGCCGGTCCTCGCCCTCATCTGCGACGCGCTGACCAGCCAGTACCTGCGCCCGGTCCTGCTCTCGGCGGGCCTGGGCGAGGACGAGGTGCGTACGCTCTCCGTCGGCTACGACGTCTCCGCCCTCGTGGCCCGTCCTAACCGGTCGGAGGAGGCTCTCAACCTTCACCGCGCCGGAGCCGTGTCGGACGAGGCGCTGCGCGAGGCGTCGGGCTTCGACGACTCGGACGCCAAGCCCCTGGACGAGCGGGCCCTCATGCAGGCCCTCGCCATGGTCTCCAAGCGGCCGGACCTGATGGGCACGATCGGCATCGGACCGCTCACCGAGGAGATTCTGAAGGCATACAAGGGCGACTACTCGGCCCCGTCGCAGGCCCTGCGCGAGCTCGCCCTGCCGCCGACCGCCCCCACCCTCGCCGAGGACGCTCCCAAGCCCGATCAGGACGGCCCCGGCCGTCCGCCGAGTGGCGCGGACGCGGCCGAGCCGGGTAGGGTTCCCGGTAGCGAGGCGCCGATCTCATCTGGCGACGCCCGCCCAGAGTCATCAACGACGGCCCCGGCCGGGGCCTGACACCCGTCTCAGGAGAACCCATGACACCTCCCCCACCCACAGCCGACGCCGCACGGGCCTACCGCGCGGCGTCGGCCGCTACTCGACGTAACCCCGACGCGCGGCTGACCGCCCACGGCCAGGACGTTGACGCCACTGCCCTCGTGGCCGTCGTTGACGTCCTCGTGGTCAAGGCCCTAGAGGCCGTAGGCAAGCGCGTCGTGCGGGCCGACCGCGCCCGCTTCAACGCCCTCAAGGGCCGCCCGTTCCACGAGGCGCACGTCCTGTGGCCGACCGACGTCCTCACAGTGAGCAAGGCCACGAAAGGCGCGTGGGACGTCGTCCCCGCCCTGCTCGACAACCACGGCTGCCCCGGCGTCGAGTCCGGCCGCGTCGTGACCTTGCTGGACGCCTACGTGACTCAGGCCGCAACTCACGGCGTCCCGCACCGCCTGGACAGGCTTGTGACAGCCCTCCGCTACGTCCTGCCGGAGAACGCCCTCATCCGCACGCCCAGCCTGAACCGGGCCTCCCTCGAGGAGGTGCGGTGATGTCAAGGAACCTTGACACCGACCTCCTGGCCGAGGGCCCCTCGGACTGGGAGTCACCTGAGGCGGTGGCGGACTGGCGCGACGCGATCGAGGACCAGTACCTCGACCTGGCCGAGCCGGTCCTGAACGACTTCCTGCGACGCGTCCGCGCCCTGGCCGAGGGCGCCCTCGACTCGCCAGTCCTGACGGCGGCCGGTGACCGTGTGCCGAACCCGTTCGCCTGGACGTCGGTCCGCTCGGCGTGGCAGGCCGCTATCCGCGACCTGATCCGGGACGGGCGCGGTAGGCGCCGCCTCCCGCAGTACGCGACCGTGCAGCGCATTCTCGAGGACTCCGGCCTGCCGGCCGCCGTCTACGAGGACGTCCGCAACCTGCTGAAGAAGGCCGCCTCGGAGGGCTGGGGAGAGCGCAAGACGAAGATTGAGCTGGGCCGCCTCCTCAGCACCTCGCGCCGCAAGGGCGAGGCCACGACCGCCTACGCGGCCCGCCTGCGCACCCTGGCTCGCACCGCGGCCACGGCCAACGCCGCTCACCGCATGGCCACGTCGGACCTGGCCCGTAAGCGCGGCCGCCTGAGGTGGGTCACGGTCCACGACAACCGTGTTCGGCCCACCCACGTCGCGGCGGACGGTCAGGTGCAGGACCTCGGCACCCCGTTCCACGTCGGTGACGCATACCTGCTCTATCCGGGGGACCCTGCGGGACCCCTGAAGGAGACGGCGAACTGCCGATGCATCCTCATCCCGACCGACGCCCGGCCCAGCCCGAGCCCGGCCGTGAACGTCAAGTACTCAGCCTCAGACATCGAAAGGACAGCCATGAAGCTACGCATCGAGGAGACGGCCCGCCGTGTGGGGGAGTTCTCAGACCTTCGGGACGATGAGCCCGCCGGAGACACGGTTCCCGACGCCGCACCCGCCCCCGACGGCCGTTGGGAGGGGGTCATCGCTCGCGAGGGGGAGATGACCGGCGACGGTCGGATGATCGAGGACGGCGCCCTGCGCTGGGACGACCTTCCCATCCCGCTGCGCGTAGCGTTCAAGGACGTCGGCGGCCACGACGGGGCCGAGGTCTGCGGCCGGATCGAGACCGTCGAGCGCCGTGACGGGGGCGACATCTACGCCACCGGCACCTTTGACCTAGGCTCCGCCGTCGGCGCCGAGGCATTCCGACAGGTCAGCGAGCAGATGTCCAACGGCGTCTCCATCGACACGGACGACGTGGCGTTCAGAGTCATGGAGCGAGAGGACGCCAACGCGCCGGGAGCTAGCAGCGATGACACGCCCGACGAGGGCGGCAGAGTCCAGGTCATGCAGGTAGCCCCCGATGACTCGGTCATGGTCATCGAGTCGGCCCGCCTACGCGCCGCCACCCTCGTGGCCGTCCCGGCCTTCGCCACGGCCCGCGTCTACGCCGCTGGGCAGGCTCCCAGCACCTCCGAGACCTCTGAGCGCGACGAAAATGCCGATTCTGAGGAGAAAATGGCCCGCTCAGCAGATGCCGACCCGCTGAGCCGTGACTCTCTGACCGCTGCGGCTATTCCCACCGCTCCACCGGAGGCGTGGTTCAAGGACCCCGCCCTGACCGGACCGACCGCCCTTGTGGTCGAGGACGACGGCCGGGTCTACGGCCACATCGCTGCCTGGGGCACATGCCACATCGGCCAGGTCGGCAAGTGCGTCGAACCGCCCACGAGCCCCTCGAACTACGCCTACTTCCGCACCGGCGCTCTGCGTACGGCTGAGGGCACGTCCGTGGCTGTGGGGCATCTCACAATGGGGACCGGCCACGCCGGCCCACGCGACTCCGCCAACGCCGCCGCCGAGCACTACGACAACACCGGCACCGTCTTCGCCGACGTCGCGGCCGGCGAGGACGCCTACGGCATCTGGGTGGCGGGCTCGCTGCGCCCCGGCATCACTCCGGAGCAGGTCCGAGTGGCCCGATCCGCCCCTATCTCCGGCGACTGGCGCACGATTCGGGGCTCTCTGGAGCTGGTCGGCGCCCTAGCCGTCAACGTGCCGGGCTTCCCGGTGCCTCGCCCGCAGGGCCTGCTCGCCTCCGGGGAGGTGAAGTCTCTCCAGGCCTCGGGTGTCGTGGCTCACGACGACTCCGCGGCCCGCGCCGCGCACCCGTCGAGCCGGATGCGGGGAGACGGACTGACTCTCGGAGACATCTCCTACCTGAAGCGTCTGGCTGAGTCCGAGCGCCGCCGCGACCTCCAGCGCGCTACAGCCGCCGACAAGATGCGTGCCCGCGTCGAGCGCGCGGGTACACTGGCGAAGGCGGCGCAGATGGCGCGCCGTCTCGGGTCCATCTGAGGAAAGGAACAGAGATCATGGGATGCGGATGTGGACGTACTACAACCCCTCCGGTAGGTACCGAGCCCCGGCCACTGGCCGACGGCACGCTGCCAGGCGAGGGCTCCAAGGACTCCTCCCCGATCACTCGCTTCTAGGCGTAGCGCCACCCATCGCCATCGGCTATGATGGTCCCCGTTAGAGGTCTCATGGACTCCTGACGCTGGGTGGATCAGACAGAGCCCCTCACCGTTGCTCATGGCGGTGAGGGGTTTTGTCTACCCCTATGGAGGGTTGTCTCACTCATAGGTGTATCCTTTGAGCCAACGGCATGGCAGCAGGGCCTCGTGTGTACCCCGCTGGGGACGGGAACCCTGCCCAGCATCGAGACACGGAGGACCCCTCAACATGCGCAAGCACTTCGACATCACCGTCTTCGCCGACCAGGCGGACGACGCTCCGGTCGAGACCTTCGACCTGGAGATTCCCGAGAACCTGACCGAGATGAGCGCCGCCGACCTCGGCGACCTGCGCTCCAAGGCCGTTGACGCCTTCCAGACCCTCTACGCCGGTGGCGAGTTCACCGACGAGGACCTGGCCACGCTCGGCACCCTGACCGAGGGCATCGAGGCCCTGTCCGCCGAGATCAGCGCCCGCGAGCAGGCCGCTGCCGAGCGCGCCGCCAAGGCCGCCGAGATGGCCGCCAAGGTCGGTGCCGACAAGCCGGCCGACGACTCCAAGCCCGCCCCCGCCGATGACGACGAGGGCGACTCCACCGCCGATGACGCGGACGACGCGGACGACACCCCGGCCGAGAAGAAGGCCGACGCCGCTGAGGACGAGGCCGAGCGTCAGGCCGCCGAGAAGAAGGCCAAGGCCGCCGCTGCCGACGTTGAGGCCGAGGCCCAGGTCGACGCCGAGCCCGAGGCCGTCACTGCCGCCGCTCCCCGCGGCCCCATCAAGCTGTCCGGCATCCGTCGGCACGTTCACACCCCCGCACCTGCGATCACTGAGGAGACCTCCGTGGAGGACACCGCCCCCAAGGCCCGTATGACCGTGGCCGACGTTCCCGGCTTCGCCGCTGACAGCGACGCCTCCTTCGAGGACCTGGCCGTCGCCCTCGACCGCCGTCTTCAGGGCTTCAACTCCGGAGCCTACGCCGCCGCTGCCCGCGCCGGCCGTGCCATGAGCGAGCGCCACGGCCTGGCCGTCGTGCGCAAGCACTTCGACGAGCGCGCCACCGTCTCCTCCCCCGAGTCGGCCGACGCCGCGATGGCCTTCGCCGTCAACGAGAAGAACCTGCCCGGCGGCTCCCTCGTCGCGGCCGGCGGCTGGTGCGCCCCCTCCGAGACCGTCTACGACCTGCTCGAGGACGAGTCCCGCGACGGCCTGATCTCCCTGCCGGAGATCAACGTCACCCGCGGCGGCATCAAGTTCACCAAGGGCCCCAAGTTCGCCGACCTCTACGCGGCCCCCTCCTTCAACTTCACCGAGGAGGAGGCGAAGGCCGGTAAGTACCTGCCCGACGCCGCCAACCCGGGCGCCAACAAGGTCGGCGCCAAGCCCGTCTACAACGTGCCCTGCACCGAGTTCGAGGAGGTCCGCCTCTCCGCGGCCGGCCTCCACGTCCAGGCAAACCTGCTCCAGCAGCGCGGCTACCCCGAGCTCGTCGCCCGCACCATTCGCGGCGCCCTCGTCGCTCACGAGCACAAGATGAGCGAGCGCATCATCACCTCCATGGAGCGCCAGTCCACCGCCGTCTCCATGGACTCCGGCCAGATCGGCGCCGCCGCCCCGATCCTGACCGCCATTGAGCTGCAGGTCGAGCACTACCGCTACGCTCAGCGCCTGTCCCGCTCCACCACTCTGGAGGCGGTCTTCCCCTACTGGGTCCACGGCGCCATCCGCACCGACCTGTCCCGCCGTGAGGGCGTTGACCTGATCGACATCAACGACGCCCGCATCGACGCCTGGTTCCGCAGCCGCGGCGTGAACCCGCAGTTCGTCTACGACTGGCAGGCCCTGACCGGCGACGCCTCCGCCTTCAAGGCATGGGGCACATCCCTGAAGTTCCTGCTCTACTCGGCGGGCACCTTCGTCAAGGGCGGCCAGGACGTCATCACCCTGGACACCGTCTACGACTCGGTCCTGCTCGGGCAGAACGACTACACCGCCCTGTTCACAGAGGAGGGCTACCTGGTCGCCAAGCGTGGCCACGACGCCCGCGTCGTGACCGTGCCGCTCAACCCGAACGGCGGCACCGGCACCGGCATCAAGCTCCTCGCCAACGGCACGGCTGACCCGGCCAAGTGATGACTCCGGGGCGGGCGGCGGCAAGTCCCCGCCCGCCCCGTGACCATCCCTAGCCAATCACCGTCCAGCAAGGAGGACAGATGCCCATCATCGCACCGAAGACGCGCATCGAGGCGCCCGTCACTCAGCGCCTCCGCGGCGGCCTATTCTCCAAGTTCGCCCCTATCGAGGACTCCTCGATCCGGTGGGAGAACGGGGTCACCTGGGAGGACGTCGAGCGCGCTGACATCGGCACCATCGGCCAGTACCAGAATCCCGGCACCGTCAAGGGCCTGCCGAAGGTCCTGGACAAGCCCAAGGGCGTGACCGTCGAGTCGATGGAGCCGATCACCGTCTACGCCACATTCCGCACCACCCCCCTCGACCACACCTCCGAGGAGGCCGTGGCCATCGCCGCGCAGCGTCTCGCCCAGTACGAGGAGTACGCCATCGAGAGCGCTCTGTGGAACGGGGTCGGCGGGCAGGGCCCGGCACTCATTCGCGCGCAGGAGTGGGCCAACAACTCGGGAGCCCAGCCGGCGGAGGGCGCGTGGAACGCGGCCGAGAAGTTCGCCCACACTCCGGGCGTGGCTCCGACGTTCCACATCTCTCGACGCCTGGGCTCCCTGCTCGCGGCCCGCCAGTACATCAACGTGGACCCGAAGACCGGTGACGCCTACACCATCATGGGGACCCCCGTGGTCTTCGGTGATGGCTACCCCGACACCCCGCCGATCATCGCGTCCACGGGCCCGATCCTGATCTACCGCGGAGACGTCTTCACCTCGACCAATGGGGCAGGCGGATTCGACAAGGGCACGAATGACCTGACGGCTGTCGCCGAGCGGCAGTACGTCGTGGCGTTCAACCCGGACGACGCCTACTTCGTGAAGGTGTCCACGGACCCCGGCTCCGGCAAGTACGTGGCCCGCCAGTTCTGATGACCTACCTCACAACACCAACGGAAAGGATGCGCTGAGCCATGGCTAAGACGCACTCATACACACCAGTGCTGGGGAAG
>ERZ773267.1820-NODE-1820-length-11369-cov-15.349390_pt1 | contig 11369 bp, 4 predicted proteins | sample MGYA00511959_ERZ773267 | MGnify/ENA primary metagenome ERZ773267 (study PRJEB29015, sample SAMEA2738165) | human oral metagenome | biome: human oral; feature: human-associated habitat; material: saliva | place: China | collected 2240 ... | reverse complement strand
AGGAGACCTGCGTCGTGTCACGCACCACGCACTTCACCGATATGATCAACGGTGTCATCAAGGCACCGGAGTCACCCCAGACCGACGGATTTACCCCGACGATGATGAACGACATCAAAGCGGCAGACCCGACGGCGAATATCAACCTCATCACCCCTCCGACGGCGAACAACCGAGGTTCTGCCAGCTTGCAGTATGGCTTTGAAATGCCCCCTGCCCGCAATGGCATGGCACCGTCCTTAGGCATTCAGTACAGCAGTGAGGGTGGCAGCGGATGGCTCGGCGAGGGCTGGAACCTCTCCGTTCCTTCCATTACGCTTGATACCCGTTGGGGTGTACCGCGCTATGACACGGAGAAGGAGACCGAGACCTACCTCATATCCGGCTCTATGCTTTCCACGATGGGTGACGACGGCAAGATGGGTGTGGCTCACCGTGGTGAGAAGATGAACCGAAAAGCGGACAGACAGTTCTACACTCGGCAGGGAGGAGATTTCAGCCGTATTATCCGAAAGGGTAATTCTCCTGCCGACTACTCATGGGAGGTAACTGACAAGCAAGGCGTCAAGTACACCTATGGTGGCGAGGGAGCAGTCCTCAAAGGCACAATAACAGACCTTGGCGGCAACACACGCGAGGTTATCTCTGAGTGGAAACTAAAACGTGTGGAGGAGACTCATGGCGACTACATCGAGTACGTCTATGAGACCGCAGACGAGCCTGTCAGAGGGGGGCTCATGGCAAAAGCCATCTATCTCAAGGAAATACATGCAGGTAACAGCGGACAGCAGCCCCATACCGTGGTAGCATTCGAGGGCAGTAAGGAAAAACACCTCAAGACCAACAACGCCCGCTACGGCTACCTCACCTCGTCCAACCGACTGCTGGAAAAGGTAAAGGTGAACTTCCAAGGCTCGGAGCTGAGAAGCTATGCCTTCGCCTACAGGGAGGGTGCGTTCCACAAGGACGTGCTCACGGGTGTGAGGCAACTTGACGACAAGGGTGCGGAAGTGTCCTTCCAGAACTTCGACTATTATGATGACGTGCAGTCGGACAAGAACTATGTGCCCTTCAAGGACAAGCAGGAGAGATGGAATACGCATAACGATCATTTGAGAGCAGACTTCTTGAATCCATTGCAATTTGTCAGCAAAGCATTTTCTGACAAACCTAGTGCCCTTGGTGGAACAACGAGTTTCTCCCTCAGTGGTTCATTCTATGCTGGTGTAGGTCCGATGGATGGAGATAAATGGAAAGGAAATACCATAGGAGCATCTTACGGATATTCTTTGGATAAGAGCAATGGAGTCTCTACTTTGGTGGATATCAATGGTGATGGACTTCCTGACAAGGTTTTTAGAAAAGGTGGGGCCCTTTATTATCGTCCTCAGATACCTACTTCTCCTAAAGGTGAAGTACTATATGGAGATGATGCACGCATTGTGGGTGTCTCCAGTTTCTCCAAGATCACAAGTTCTACACATAATGGAGGGGCAAAAGCCACTGTAGGTTATCAGTTATTCACGGCAGAAGTAGGTGTTGATTTCTCTTCGACCAAAACCAAGACAACGGAATACCTCTCCGACATCAACGGCGATGGTCTGGTAGACCTTGTATCGGGCGGAAAGGTTTATTTCAATCATATAGAGTTCGATAAATCCGGCAATGCCATTCCAACTTTCACCCTGAGCAGTGCCGATACGCCGAGTCCGATTATCTACAGCGGCAAGATAGACGCCTCTGTCATCCAGATAGACCCTGCCGAGCAGGCAGAACTGATTAAATCCTCTCCGATGGAGGACATGGTGCGTGTCTGGCAGGCTCCCAAGAATGGAACCGTCAGCATCTCCGGTACAGTCAGCCTGATTACCCCGATGGGGGATTATGATGCGGATGAGTATGCCCATGCAGACGGTGTGCGCGTGGCCATTCAGAAAGGCAGTGCGGAACTCTGGAACAAGAAAATTGCCAAGGGCGACGCCACAGCCTATAATGCAACGGCACAGGATATCGCCGTCAAGAAAGGAGATAGAATCTACTTCCGCGTGCAGAGCGGTACCGAGGAAACAAGCAACGGCGCTTTCGACAACGTGAAATGGGCACCCGTCATCACCTATGCGGGAACGGAAGAGAAACTTCCCGACGGTCTCTCCACCACGGTGTACAAATCGGAGGAGGGAGCCATCTATGATGCCCACACCGTGGCCAACATTGCAGAAAGCATCTCATTGGGGCTTTCCGGAAAGTTTACCAAACCCGTAACGACTGATGATGTAACACTCAAGGTCTACGCATCCAATAACGAGACGGACAGTTTGGGAAATAAGAATCCCAAGTACCGGAAAAAGGAAATATACACCCGGACCTTTGCGTGGAATGAAGCGTTTGACGGAGAACTCCAACAGACAATCCCCAATCCTGACAGTTATACCAATTTGAAGTTTGAGGTCAGCTCCACTTCCAACGTGGACTGGTCGAAAGTCAGATGGACACCGCAGGTGGAAGTGACCGCCAAGGATGGCAGCAAGCAGCAAACGGCAGGGGCTGCCCATTATGTTCTCTTTGCCGATATGGTCAATGAGGGAAAGCCCGTTGTACTGGGCTCCAATACGGCATCATTGTCTGTAACCCCAAGCATTACCGTCGTTCCCCCGACGGCAAGCGGAACGGTGACGATGACCGTCAAGACGGCTGCCAAGTTGCTCGGCAAGAAGACCTATACGCTCAATGGCGGTTCTCTTTCAGGAGACCCGCTGACAATCACAGGTGTCAGTGCAGGCAAGATATGGATAGACTACTCCTATTCAGGAAACATATCGGGACAGGCAGTAACCTCGATGGCTACGGTAAGCGGTACAGGCACAGCACAGGCGGGCTTCTATGCCCAAAGTGACAATACCGGTATGGGTATGCTGTATCGTGGCTGGGGCGGTTTTGCCTATAATGCCTCCGAAGGCAGGTATGGCAAGCCTATTGACGAATCACTGCTGAAACTTCCCGACAGCAAGGATGCCAAACTGGATCCGAGAACCATGGCGTTTACACCTATTGGCACAGACCAAATGACCTTTGCACGCTGGATAGGTCAGAATGAATTCATTTATCTGACGGCAGATACGATGGGGACTGCTCGATTGGGTGAGCAGCAAGTCATATTGACAAATCCTTTAGAAGGTAGTACAGAAACAGCGGCACTTACAGGAGATTGTTTGCAAGGAACAGGAGCCACTGCTGTGACACTGGTATCAACCAGCAAAAGTACAGTCAAGCAAGGAGGTAGTATGGGAATTACCTACAATGAAGCAGGAGGAACGTCAACAACAGATGTAACCATGACGGATATGAATGGCGACGGTTATCCAGACATCATCGCAGGAGGTACCATTCAATATACCAACACTCAAGGAGGTCTCAGCGGAGAGAAATATAGTGGCATGGGTAAAACCACAGGGAAACATAGTTCCAAAGCATGGGGAGCAGGCGGAAAACCTGTCGCTTCCGGTGTAGCACTCTTGGATATGATGACACCCTACAAAGGCGGTTCTACTGGTACGCAAATGAATACTGGGCTCAAAAAAGCTCTCAATAACCTGCGTACATCTTTCCTTGCCAAAATATCCATATCTGGTAACATTCCTGAGAATACAGAAGACGCTGTAGAAACATTCATGGATATCAATGGAGATGGACTCCCCGATAAAATTCTGACAGATAGGAGAGTTCGATTAAACCTTGGTTATTCGTTTGCCGATCCTATAGCATGGGACATAGATCGCATACAGGGCGGAAAGACAAACTCTTACAACATGAGTATAGGCGCCGGTGATACGATTTTTACAAAAAAACATATTACAGAAGATAAGAAAAGTATAGTAAAAGCTTCGGGGAGCGTTAGTGGAGGAGTCGGTTTGGTAACCTCTCGAGGTGTAGAAGAATATGATTTGATTGATATCAACTCCGATGGCTTGCCCGACAAGGTCTGGATGACAGACGACAAGGTCTTTGTCGCCTTGAACAAAGGAGACGGATTTACTGATGGCATTCTTTGGAAAGGAACCTCGTTGTTGAGTGAAAACATATCTACAGCAGAATCGGTTAATGGTGCATTTACCTATACAATTTTCACCCCCATGCCTACGCCGGTTGTCAAGATTTGTCTGAATCCCGGCACAAGCACGGGACACTCCATCAACCGCACGACCTACTCCCTGCAGGACGTTGACGGCGACGGGTATTTGGACATCGTTGAGTCCGATAAAGAAAGCGAACTAAAGGTTACTCGCTCCGCCATCGGCAGGACGAACATGCTTAGGAGCGTGACCAACTCGCTCGGCGGCACCTTTACGCTCGACTACGAACATACCACGCCAACTTACGGACTTCCCGGCGGTAAGTGGGTGATGTCTTCGGTCACAGTCGATGACGGTATCCATGATGACGGTCCGCTGATGAAGACCGTCTTCGCCTACTCCGATGGACAGAAAGACCGCCACGAGCGTGAGTTCCTCGGCTTCGGCAAGGTCGTTACCAAGAACATCGACACGGAGAAGGGCGACTCAGCCGTCTATCGTCAGGCTGTGCAGCTCTATGACGTATCGACCTACTATGCGCAGGGCAACGAACTCGGTGCGACGGTGGAGGACGCCAACGGCAACAAGTACACTGAGACCAAGAACGAATACGATGGCTACTATCTTACTGCCAATGGCGACAAGTACACCTTTGCCAAGCAGGAGAAATTGTGCAGCGACCGTGCATCAGCCTTTGTTCCCTTGCGCTATACTGCCAACAGACAATATGAGGGCAAAACAAGCGGCATCACCACTTCCGAAGCATGGAACGAGTATTACCTTGACGGCTATCACGGTGAGCTGAAATCCTATAAGTTCAGCGACAAGGGCAGACTCGGCGAGAACGGCTCCGGTAGTTTCGATTATCAGACTGCCATTCAGTATGCCTCTAACGATGCCAAGCACATCTTCGGTCTTCCTGTCGATGTTACCGTAACAGGTGGCGACGGCAAGACCTACCACCATGTATCGGCGAAATATGACATGAACTATGCCGACCACCCCACACAGATACGCCAACAACTCGGTGGTGGCGAAGCCGTTTCCGACTACGTTTATGACGCTTTCGGCAACATCACCAAGACCACGCTTCCTGCCAACGGCAAGGGACAGCGCATGTGGTACAGCTACCGCTACGAGCCAGTGATGAACATGTACGTGGAGCGTGTGGACGATGCCTTCGGCTACCGCAGCGAGGCAAGCAACTTCGACTACCGCTACGGAATGGCACTGCGCCGCATGGACCTCAACCACTTCTACTACGAGACCGACCTCGACAACCTCGGACGTGTAAAAGCTGTGCGTGGTCCTAATGAGTTGGCAACAGGCGTGCCTTACATCATTGCCTTTGACTATCAGCCTAAGGCTACTTTCGGCACCAACGGTATTACAGCGCCTGCTTACGCAGTGACGAAGCACTACGACATCCAGCACCCGAATGACGACATGGAGACCGTTACTTTCGTGGACGGCTTCGGACGTCCCGTTCAGGTGAAGAAAGACGGTGTGGTAACGACAGCTGCTAAGGGTAGTGCTCCGAAAGACGAGACCGTAATGATTGTCAGCGGACGCAATGTCTATGACGCTTTCGGTCGTGTGGCTAAGGCTTATTACCCTGTAACCGAAGCAGTGGGCAGCAAGACAACTTTCAACAAGGCTTTTGACAACGTGTCGCCAACCGTAACGGTTTATGACGTGCTTGACCGTGCCATGAAAGTAACGCTTCCGGACAATGCTGAGACCAAGACGGAGTACTCTACGGACGCAGGTAGCAATGTACTCGTAACGACTGTTACTGATGCGTTGGGTAATCGTCAAGCAACTTATACCAATGGTAGTGGCAAGACCGTGAAGACCGAGCAACTCAGCGGACCCGATGGTACGATCACCACCTCCTTCGAGTATGACGGCATCAATCGATTGGTTAAGGTGACCGACACCGAGGGCAACGTAACTACATCAGTCTATGACATGGGCGACCGCCGCACCGAGGTCAACCACCCTGCCAGCGGTATTACCACCTTTACCTACGATGCACTTGGCAACGTGGTGACCAAGCAGACTGCCAATCTCAAGAAGGAAGGCAAGACCATCAACTATGAGTACGACTACGGACGTTTGACGGCCATCAACTATCCCGACCATCCAGAGAACAACGTGAAGTACTACTATGGCGGACGCAATGCCTCGCAGAACCGCATCGGCAGGCTGATGCTCCGTGAGGACGGCAGCGGTGCCATCGAATACTTCTACGGCAAGATGGGCGAAGTCCTGAAGACCGTGCGTACGATGATTGTGCCCAATCAGGCCATTGCCACCTACGTGACACAGTGGACCTACGACAGCCACAACCGACTCTTGGAGATGATCTACCCCGACGAGGAGAAGGTTACTTATTCTTACAACCTCGGCGGACAGCTCACCCATGTGCGCGGCTACAAGTCCTACGGCTACGACTACGTGCAAAAGATTGGCTACGACAAGTTCGAGCAGCGCAGCTACCTGAAGTACTGCAACGGTGCCGAGACCTTCTACAGCTACGACCCGCAGCGTCGGAGATTACAGAATCTCGCGGTGAACGCCAAGGCAGGCACCATCATGGACAATGCCTATACCTACGACGCGGTGAGCAACGTGCTCAGCGTGAAGAACGGCGCCCCGCTCCCGCAGAGCGGCAAGGCAGGAGGTCAGATGAACCACCAGTACACCTATGATGCCCTGTATCGTCTGACAAGCGCAACGGGTACTTACACGGGTGCTGATAGCAAGACGGCTTCCTATACCCTTGCGATGGGCTATGACAACATGTACCGCATCACGTCAAAGGCACAGCACCTGACCCAGCAGAACGTACAGTTCAACGGTACGCTTAGTGCAGGCTATGACCTCACCTACACTTATCAGGACTCCATGGGACACAAGTTCCAGCTGGCGAATGTTCAGGATGTGAACTACCGTATGGAGGGAACAGCAGGTGAGAATGACAAGGTAAACAACGGCCATCGTTATACCTATGATGCCAACGGCAACCTTGTCTATATCAACACAAGCCGCGTGAAGAAGGACGGTAAGGAGGATGAGAAGGCTACCGAGCAGAAGTTCAAGTGGGACGAGGAGAACAGACTTCTTGCTGCCGACGAGAACGGCTTTGTTTCCAACTACTGGTACGATGCCGACGGTGAGCGCACGGTAAAGACCAGTGGCGAGGGCGAGCAAATCTATGTGAACTCCGAGTTTGCAGGAGGACACACCAACACAGCAAAGTTCTCATTGTACGTCAGTCCATATTTGGTGGCCAACCAAGGCGGACGCTACACCAAGCATATCTACATCGGCTCGCAGAGAATAGTCAGCAAGCTCGGTGACTTTGCTTCTTATGGCTCAGACCCGAGGCGAATCCCGTATGCCGGTAGCGAGGCTGATGCAGTTAGCGTAGATTACAAGGGCAAGTATGCCAGTCAGCAGCAAGTCATCAAGGACAACTACGCCACATTCAATGTGCCTTACAATGGTGAGGACAACAACGACTACGTGGATGGCGAGGGCTTCTGCTGCAACGACGGAACCCCGGAGGTTGCACAGGCCAAGGCGATGGCGGCGACAAGGGCAAAGGCCGACAACTTCCACGATAAGGATGCATACGAGAGGATGCAGTTCTACTACCATTCCGACCACTTGGGCAGCTCAAGCTACATCACCAACCTCGATGGTGAAGTGGTGCAGCACATAGAGTATGTGCCGTTCGGTGAGGTGTTCATCGAGGAGCGCAACAACACGTGGAACACGCCTTACCTCTTCAATGCCAAGGAATTAGATGAAGAAACCGGATTATACTATTATGGTGCAAGATACATGGACCCCAAAATCTCCATGTGGTTAGGGGTAGACCCGATGGCTGAGAAATATCCGAATTTAACAGGGTATTGCTATACAATGGATAATCCTATAAAATTTATTGATCCAGATGGTAAACAAATAAAAGAAAATAAACCAAAACCTTCTCTGGGAGGGATCCTAAAAAGATGGGGTGAAAAGTTAAAATCATTGTGGCGAGGTGATCCAAATTATAAGGGCTCTGGCTGGGGACATGGTGTTAGACGTAAACTTGCTGAACTTTTGCATAATGATAATAAAGCATCGAATATTGCCGAAGCAGGTCTTTTATCATTACTCCAATCAGACAAGATCGTATTAGAAGGAGAGGCCCTTAATAAAATAAAGAATGACCCTGCAATGGTTGCTTTTGATAATGAATTAATAGGATTAGCAAAACAAGATCCAAATTATAGGAAGAGAGCCTTTTCGTTTATTGCCGATACTAAAGTTATAGAATTTGGAGGGAAACGGGCTCCTGAGGATATGGTTGAACAAGCAAAAGATCCATTGAATCCTCGATACAGAGATACATGGAAAGTTGGGGCAAATGAGTTGACGTGGCTTGTTAGACATGCTTCTGTTCGTTCTTCTGTATATGTTAGCAGAACAGGAATTATAACGATTACTCATAATTTACATGATCAATTTGATTTGCGACCCACGGCTGGTAGAACTGGTGCTTATAATATAGCTTGTCAAGTGTTAGGTACCATGTATCATGACGTTTTAGGAGGTAATGACAAAATAACAATAGAAGCAAAATGGCAAATAAAAAAATGAAATTAATAATGTATCTCTCCTTTGTACTCTTTTGTTGTTGTACAAATACAAATAACAGAAAAGATAGCAAAGAGGATTTTTATACAAGGACTTCAGGTTGGGATTACATGAGGATACCTCTAATTAAACCTTTCGAAGTAACGTGCACCGATAATGTCCAGTGGATTGTAGATACAAAAATTCCTCCGACAACTATTCAAAATATACAGGGACCGAGCGATGTTAAGAGAGTGGGCGTATATCCTCCGTATATATTATTATATTGTAAAGGAGAACCGATAGTTTCCGGACAGCCAGTCAAAGAAGCATGGTTTATTATTAATGCTAATGAGAATAGGATTTATGGCTTTAAGACACAAAAAGACTTTCTTTTATTTGCATCAGATTGTCGATTATCTAATCTTAAAACATTTGATGTAAATAATATTTGGCAATCTTTTTCTAATGGGAAAGCATTGCCGTGGACAAAGAATATTGATAAATATAAACAATGAAATCATCCATTTTAACGTGAATTCGTCGAATTCACGTTAAAATAATTACGTAGGAAACGCACCAGCCATCTCACAAAAGTCAAGCTACCAACATTGCTAACGGAATAAGCATATATGACAGCCCTTAGAAAACTGGCATGATGGCGTTTTGGCAATCGGAAACCAGATACGATAGCAGGGACTTACTGAGTGTGTCCCGGCGACATGTTCTTCATGAAAAGCTTCCACGGGGCAGGGAGGTCATGCTTACACCATAAGTTGTGGCAAGGTTACTCTTCCCTAGATGAGAGTATGTTAGGAGTATTACCACAGATAGCTACTGCAAGTTTGCCGCATATCAGAAGGATTACCCGAAGGCTCACACAGGAGGAAAAGCCATTTCTCAGCCTCCCATATCTCTCACAGAAAGTAACGATAGAGAATACGAACAAATTCAGCTGGAAAAATATTCCTCCAAAATTCGATTTAATTGATTTCATATACAGATACATCAGAAAAATGTACAAAAGAAATTAAACCTGAGATCAAATGGAGTGAATCTTCTAACTAAGAGGGAAATAAAAAATCCTAATACAGAAAGGATATTTTTCGAACCAGATTACGTAATTTTTGTACTTACTATTAGATTCTACGGACTATGCTGCTTTTCCCCCAATTGATACAGTTCAGCAGCAAGAAGAATGCTCGCTTCTCCTTTCCCTACCTTCTTGAAGTTATATCCGAGTGCCCCTCCAAGGTTTTCCGTGGCTGAAATTTTTGCAATCATCTTTTGCGGTAGTCAATGGTAAGATTGATTGCCTGCTCCTGCAAGGCTATGATTTGAGCTGATAATTTCTCCAATTTTTCAAGCATAATTTGTGCAGTCTTGACCGAATGATAACTGTTGATAGCACGAACAGTTTGATTATATAGCACTCCAATCTTATGGATTTGTGCCGTCAATTCTGAGAGCTTCCGGTAATATTCCACTGCGGATTTATCCACCGTAATCACCTTGAAATTCTCGCCAAGTATACGAGCACGCACGAAATCCGACTTCGTTTCTGCCCCTGATTTATGAAACAAATCAATCGCCTTTTGCTGGTCTTTTGGATTGGGCAACCGCACGTGCCAATTGTCCCAGCGTGGATTTTCCACTTTTTTTCTCTCTGAACGAGATTTCTCTTCCTTATCCATAGCTTTACTTTTCTTTAATCACGACTTTGGAGTGATTTAATCCCCCTTTCGGGGCAAGGGTCTTTGTGGTACAAGTGGTAATTTGTGGGACAAAGACACACCTTGCCAGTATAAAGAAAGAGATAGTTTGTTATGTTACATAAAGTAACCTTTCTGGGGTGCTTTTGATAGACGAGAGTTCAAAGTTCAAGAAGTAAGTCAAGAGATAAGTTTAGACTAATTTCTTGACTTACTGACTTTATGAGCTGACATATTTTTGACTAAAGTTAATTTTGACTTAGGTCGAAACTAATTTCTTGACCAAAGTCATAACTGACCATTTGACTTAAGTCGCGACTGAGTTCTTAACTTAACTCATAACTTACCTGTTTGCGGTATTGGATTATAATGTCTTTCAAGCATGGCTTGTATGTCGCTCTGCCTGTAGAGTATCTTGCCACCGATTTTGAAATAGGCAATCGTGCCATTGTCCCGATAGTCCTGAAGTGTGCGAGGACTCAACCGTAAAAGTTTGCACACTTCCTCGCCTGTCAGGTAAACCTCTCCACCCAACATCGGACGGGCTGTGGAGCAATAACGCTCCAGTTTCTTCAAAGTACCCTCCATCAACTGTGCAAACATCTGCATTTGAGGGTCTTGCTGTGTAATGATTTCTTTCTCTTCCATAGTTCATTCTGTGTTTGATTTCATTCATTGTTTGCATTCAGTAACTCTGCGATGTCGCTCTCCTTATAATAGCATTTATGTCCAATGATGGAGAAGGGTATTTTACCCGTGTCGCGATAGGATTGCAGGGTGCGTTTGCTGATGCCGAGCCTGCGGCATACGGCTTCATTGTCGAGCCATTCGTCCGTTTCGGGCGGATTGCCGATAAGCTGTTCAATACTGTGGATAAAGTCTGCAAATTCGGAGCAGAGCCGCTCCCACGCTTTGCGGTCGATGATAATGAGTTTCATTGCCTTAATTTTGTTTT
>ERZ773267.1818-NODE-1818-length-11372-cov-23.517628_pt1 | contig 11372 bp, 9 predicted proteins | sample MGYA00511959_ERZ773267 | MGnify/ENA primary metagenome ERZ773267 (study PRJEB29015, sample SAMEA2738165) | human oral metagenome | biome: human oral; feature: human-associated habitat; material: saliva | place: China | collected 2240 ... | reverse complement strand
GGTTGGGAACAATTGCAGTTTATTGCTAAAACTGCGGAAATCAATTCAAATGCTCGTGCTACTATTGCTGAGGCTCTTGTCGAATCTGGTAAATGGAAAGACATGACTCTCGAAGAGAAACAAGTGATTGTCAAGAACCAAGCTGGTCTACAAGCTATCTTTGATAGTGAAACTCATCTTAAAACATGGAATAGTATGCCAGCTGAAGTTAAGGAACTTCTTTTGAAAAATACGGATATCATGAGCAAGGCAGATGAAGCCTCGAAAGCTCTGTCTAACTATGAGTCTCTGAAACCAAAACAGAAGGAATTGCTCGCTACTGATGAAAGTCTAAGAAAGGCAGTTGCTCGTTCTACTGATACTCTGACAACCTGGAATGCGACCACACCGTTTACAAAAGACTTGAAGGTAGACCCTACGAATGCTCTGAACAATGGTCGGTTATCTATTGACAAGATTACAGCTTGGAATTTTGCCTCTGTCGAGACTAAATCTTTAAATGCGGTAGATAATACGAGCGCAGCTGTTGGAAGTGCTCAAGAAAGTGTAAACTCTCCGAAACAAGAAGCTCCTATCAATTTGTTTGCGACTGACCAAACATTTGGTGTTAGAAATGAAACAAGCGGCGCCATTAATGCCATTAAGCAATATAGTCCAGTGGATATTCTTGCTAAGAATAGCACTTCTGCGACTGTTAGTGAGGTGAAAAGTGGTGTTAATAGTATTCAGGACAAAACTGTTACTATTAATGCTCGAGATAATGCCTCTGGAGTTCTATCAGGTATTAAGAGTTGGATTGATAGTGTTACTGGTAATTTCTTTACCAACATCTTTGCGAGCAAGCATGCCCATGGTACCAACTATCACCCTGGTGGTCTTGCTATCGTCAACGACCAAAGGAACAGCAACTACAAGGAAATGGTTACTCTTCCAAATGGTCAGAGCTTCATTCCTCAAGGCAGAGATGTCTTACTTCCTCTTCCGAGAGGTTCAAAGGTCTTGCGAGCGGATAAGACAAGAAGATTGATGCGTGAGATGGGTGTTCCTAAATATGCTTCTGGTATCGGGATTCCGAGTGACGCTAAATTCTTGCAAGAAATGGAAGCGGCTCAGCGTAATATCACTGTTCAAACTACTAATGTTCAAAACGGACAAGATACAGATAAAGTCGTGTCTGAGATGAGGATTCTGAGAGCAAGCTTAGAAAAATTGCTTACCGCTATCCTTAATAAAGACTCAGATACTTATATGGATAGTACTGTAGTTACGGATATTATTACTAAGAAGCAAAAAGAATATGAAAAACTACAAATGATGATGAGAGGAGTACTTGAATGAGTGTGGTTGCTATGAATTTTAACAAATTCGATTTAAGTGAACTTATCGAAATTCATGATATTCAACGAGATATTGGGAATAATCGTTCTATCACAACATCTTATACTGCAAGCGTTGGAGTAAATATTCAACAACAAACCATAGAAGCGAAATTCATTGAAGTAAAATTCTCTATTTGGTCTAAAGATAGAAATGCCCTCAAGCATAAGCTTGCGGGTATTTTTAATGTCAGCAGTGCTAAAAAACTTGTCTTCTCAGATGAGCCTGATAAATACTATCTGGCCATGCCTATTGAAAGTATTTCGATGCAGGAAACGATTGGTCGTAGATCAACTGGCTCAATGAAATTCATCGTTCCAGACGGTGTAGCTCATTCGTCAGCATACAAAGAAGTGTCTAATCCGACATTCGAAACAGGTAAGTTTGTCTTTAACATCAATAACGATGGAAATGTTGATACTTACCCAATCATCACCATCAAAAACAACTCTGATAATGGCTATGTTGGGGTTGTCAATTCTAAGTCAGCCTTTGAAATGGGCAATCGCGAGGAAATTGATGCTGAAATAACGACGGCTTCCCAAGTTCTGCTGGATTATAGAGGTTCTAACATTTTGAGAGGATTTCAAAACTCTGATAAGGGCGTAGCTATCACAAACGATAACAAGGAACGCTTAGTTGGAACTTTAAATACATCAGATATGTGGGGAGGGAACCATATTGAACTGTCAGACATAGGAGCTTTGGAGAAAAACAAAAATAACGCCCAAAGCTTAACGTGGACCATTCCTGCCGATAGCAATGGAGAGGTGGGGTCCTTAAATGATTATCTCCTATGGCGACAGATTTTTATGGCTGCCATTGCCAGTCAATGTGGGTTCATAAAGGTTACAGTATCAGATACGAATGGGGATTTTTTGTACGGTGTTGAAACGTATAAGCGTTACACAACAGTGGACTGTGAGTATAGTGTATTTACTACAGATGGCAAAGGTGGATATAAATACATCAAGTGGTGGTATTTCATAGGAACCGGTCCTCAAGGAGAAACTGAAGATCCTTTCTTTGCGAATAAAGGTTGGACAGAGCTGAGAAGAAATGATGATAGGCTGCATGTGTACTTTAAAGGCTCTCATTATAGTTTTGTTGTACCTGAAATAAAAGGTAAAAAATCAGCAAAAATTCATATTACGCTAGGGGCAGTTAGAGACCGTCCATTGCTATCACACATGTATCTAGACGAATTCATGTATCAAAAAGATTTTGTCTCAACGGCCAAAGATATCCCCAATCGCTATCCAATTGGTTCTACAATCGTCATTAACAGCGAGGAAGACACAATCATGGTTGATGGGATCAATAAGTTTGGAGATAGGGTCCATGGTTCTTCATGGATTACGCTTCCTCCTGGGAAAAGTCAACTTGAGATTTATACATCAAGCTGGGTTAAAAAGAAACCTACTGTATCAGTAAAATTTGAAGAGAGGTGGTTGTAGCAATGCTCTTAACAATCCATGATATGAATTTGCGTCAAGTAGCATCAATAGATAATGATAAGCAGGGCGCATTGAACTATTATGATGACGCATGGGTTCGCAATCTCGAAACTGGTTCATCGACTTTTGACTTTACTGTTGCTAAGAAAGTTTTGAATACAGACTCTGCTCTTACGAAGATTCACAATCATCTAAACGAGAAAGCTTTTATTTCTTTCGAATACAAAGATAGAACGCATCTTTTTACCGTTCATAAAGTAATTGAGAACGAACAAACTATCAAAGTCAATTGTATCAACCTCAATCTTGAGTTAATCAATGAGTATGCAAATCCTTATAAAGCCACTAAAGCGATGACCTTTGTAGAATATTGCAAGGAAATGGATTTGCTGAATTATACTCTACTATCTGTTGGAATCAATGAGATTTCAGAGAAACAGCTCAAGCTTGAATGGACTAATCAGGAGACCAAGCTAGCTCGACTACTCAATTTAGCGAAGCAATTTGGTGCGGAGATTGATTTTGACACAAAGCTCCATGCAGATAGTTCTATTAAAGCATTCACTGTAAATGTATATCATGAGAACGATGGTGAGCATCAAGGTGTTGGACGAGAAAGAACAGACATCAGCTTGACATATGGTAAAAATATCGGGTCTATAACTCGTGAAATCGATAAGACTGGCATTTTTAACACTATCCGACCGACAGGTAAAATGCCAACTGTAGAAGTTGAAGATAGCGGAGAGCGTCATCTATCTAGCCAGAGAGTAAAGAATTCAGATGGTTCAACAACTGAGACTATCATTCGCACAGCTTCAGATGGAACCAAGAGTAAGACCATAGTCCATACGAAAATAACGAAGCTAGCTGACAAGACACGGATTACAACAACTACAACTACCCGTTCTGATGGTTCTATTGAACAGACTGTGACTACGAGTAAGAAAGGTGGACCTTCTAATACTGAGAAGCGGATTTTAAGACCTCCCAAGAAAAAGGAAAAAGAAACAGATCCTGAAAAAGAGGTTTTGACAATCGCTGATTTGGGAGAATGGTCAATTAAGAATGAGAAAGGAGAAGTAGAGTTTTACCAGAGAGGTCAATCGCTTTACGCTCCTATTTCTATGCAGCTCTATCCTTCAACTTTCACTTCTTCAACGGCTAATGACCAGTGGACAAGACGAGATTTTCACTTTGACACTGATGAGCCAAATGAACTGAGACGACTTGCTTACTTAAAATTAAAACAGCATTGTTATCCAGCTATCACTTATGAAGTAGATGGTTTCGTAGATGCTGAAATCGGAGATACTATACAGATTTATGATGATGGCTTTAACCCTGCTTTAATTGTAAAAGCGAGAATTTCAGAACAAAAAATTAGTTTTACAAATCCCTCAAGTAACAAGACTACCTTTGCGAACTTTAAAGCTTTGGAGAATAAGTTATCATCTGGCATCAAATCAGCATTTGAACGACTTTTTGAGAATTCAAAACCTTATATCATCAAATTATCAACCGACAAAGGTGTAATTTTTAAGAATGGTAGTGGTGAAAGTGTTGTAACACCAACTCTTTATAGAGGAGGGAAGCCTATTGTAACTGGTGTCACATGGCGCTGGTCACTAGATGGTACTGTTTCAACAGGGATGAAATATCTTGTACGTGGTTCAACTATTGATAGAACCTCAACACTCACTGTTTCAGCATATATAGATAATAACCAAGTGGCTATCGATGAAATTTCTTTTGTGAACGTTTCAGATGGTCAAAACGGGCAGAAAGGTGACAAGGGAGAACCTGGACCTAAAGGGCCTCAAGGTGAACGTGGGGAGCAAGGAGCACCAGGACTTCAAGGCTTGCAAGGTCCAAAAGGAGATCGTGGCATTCCTGGTTTAAAAGGTGTCGATGGACGCACACAGTACACCCACATTGCCTATGCTGATGATGCGACCGGAGGAGGTTTTAGTCAAACTGTTTTTATTAAGCCTTACATAGGTATGTATCAGGACTTTAATCCTACTGATAGCATGAATCCCACTGATTATCGTTGGACAAAATTTAAAGGCGATGATGGGCCTCGAGGCATACCTGGGAAAGCTGGTGTTGATGGTCGGACTCCTTATTTTCACAGGGCATGGGCTAACTCGTCGGATGGTCGTGATGGTTTCAGTACAACAGATAGCACGAATAAGCGCTATTTAGGCACTCTAACGGACTTTAATGAATCAGATAGTCAAGACCCTGCAAGATATAAGTGGACTGCTCTCTTTGATAATGTGAGGGTTGGGGCTCGTAACTTTGCACTAGGAACCGCTAGAGCAACTATAGGAAATCAAGGTAAAATCTATACCATGGCTCAATCAGTTCGTGATTGGCCAACGATTCAACCACTTTATTTAACTTTTGACTATGTAGTCTCTGAAACTATTAAAGGTTTTAGGGTTAATCGTGTAATTAAGTATAGAAATGGTTCGCCCGAACAGTGGGATTTTACCACTAATGATAAAGCCTTAGGAAGACAACATATAGACACTACATCTGTCAAAAACGGCACTTACTCACAACCTTGGTTGTGGAAATCATATTCAAACGGTAGGACAAGCGACCTAATTGAAGAGATTGCCTTGTATCTCAATTTTGAGAACGGCTCAGATGGAACAGTTGTCATTTCAAATCTAAGAGTCAATACTGGGACAGTCCCTATTGATTGGATACCAGCTCCTGAGGATATTGAGGATAGCTTTAACTCTAAAGCCGATCAAGGTCTGACTCAGGAACAAATTAATGCTCTTTCAGAAAAAACACAAATTCATGAAGCTGAGCTAAAAGCAAAAGCTTCGATGGAAGCATTAGGAGAACTTGAGAAAGCTTACAATGCTTTTGTAAAATTAAATACTGAAAATCAGAAAAAATCTGAGGCTGATTTAGTTGAGGCAGGTCGCAGACTCGAGCTTCTCACGACCGAGTTTGGCGGGATGAAAGAGTTAAAGAAATTTATTGATACTTACATGAGTTCCTCAAACGAGGGCTTGATTATCGGTAAAAATGATGCAAGCTCTACTATCAAGGTATCAAGTGATAGGATCTCCATGTTTTCAGCTGGTAAAGAGGTTATGTATATTTCTCAAGGTGTTATCAATATTGATAATGGTATCTTTACAGCATCCGTTCAAATCGGAAGATTTAGAACCGAGGAATACTACTTAAATCAGGATGTGAATGTTATTCGATATGTAGGAGGATAGAATTTTGGCGAAGTTTAGTAATTCAAACAACAGCCTGTACTTAAATGTTTATATTGACCAAGGGAGTCAAGACATCTCTGCTAACTCCTCAACAGTCAACTGGAGGTTGACGGTTAGTAGAACTGGCGGTTATTACACGTTTAACAAACAAGGAGATAGTAGCCTTTCTCTTAATTTAGATGGTCGAAATGTACACAGCAGTAGACCAACTTGGGAGACATCAGGCGAGGAGTACACGCTTGCTAGAGGGTCAAGCACTATCAGTCATAATTCTGACGGTAGTAAATCCTTTCCTTTCTCATGCACATTTAATCCAAACAATGGTATTCATGGAACAATTACCGTTTCTTCAATCTTTACATTATCTCCTATTGCTCGATCTAGCTGGGTAAATGACAACGCTCTATCAGGAGATAGGAGGTTAGGGAGTCTTCATACTCTTACCATTGACCGAAAATCGAGTTCATTCACTCATCAAGTATGGTATAGAGTATTTGGAAGTGATTGGATTGACCTGGGTAAGAACCACACCACAAGTGTTTCTTTCGTCCCCAGCCTTGAACTTGCACGACACAACACCAAAGCGAGTTCAGGGACAATGGATATTTGCCTGCGGACCTATAATGGAAATACTCAAGTAGGAAATGATGTTTACTCTAATGGATGGTATATGACAATACCTGAAAGTGTGAAACCTACATTCACTAGTCTTTCATTAACAGATATGAATACAGCTGCAAGACAACTCTTGAATGGAAATAACTTCTTACAAATTATTTCGGATATTCAGGTCAACTTTACTAGTCCATCTGGTGCATATGGTTCTACCATAACTGGATATCGTGCTGAAATTGTAAATAAGAAAAATAGTGTTTCTGAAAACGGAGGCCGTTTGGGAATGATGAACTTCAACGGTTCAGCAACTATTCGAGCTTATGTTACAGATAGTCGAGGTAGGCGTTCTGATACGAAAGATATAACCATCAATATTATCGAGTATTTCGCCCCTTCCCTTAGTTTCTCAGCCATTAGAACAAGAGAGAGGCCTAATATTATTCAGGTTGTTAGAAACGCTAAAATAGCTCCTATAAATCTATCTGGAAGACAACGGAATGTTATGGAGTTAAGTTTTAGGGTTGCTCAACTTGGAAGTTCAAACTACGCTACGGATAATGGTAGTGCAACAGGGACTTATACTAGCATCAATACGTTAGTTCGTTCAGCGGCTAATATGTCTGGAAATTATCCAGCCAATAAATCATTCATTGTAATCGGTCGACTTGAGGACAAATTTACGAGTGTTGAATTTTCTGTAACGGTCGCAACTGAAAGTGTGGTTATGAGTTATGACAAAGATGGACGTGTTGGGGTTGGTAAAGTTGCAGAGCAAGGTAGCGCTGGTTCGTTGGATGTCTTGGGAGATATCTATGCTAGAAATATGCCTATACAGCAGTATCAACTAACTCGAAATAACGGTGCTCCTCTATGGTTCGATGGCAAGCCTAACGTGACTAATGCCAATCTACTAGATCAGCCTGGCCAGTATTACATTGATCCAACAGCTAGAGGAAATCCAAATGAAAAATGGGGCTATCTATTCCATTATAGTAATTATGGCAGAAATGAAGGCGACTATAAAGAGGCTATACAGTTGTTTTATGGAAATAATGGACAAGTATATTTCAGACATCACAGATGGTCTAAGACTATTGACGACTGGGAGAATTGGATAGAATACGCTACAAAAGATGATGTTGCAAGACTGACTCAAAGCACACCTTGGCAAAATCTCGTACTTGCAAATGGTTGGAATCATCACCAACAGTACAATAATGTACAATTTTCCAAGTCATTTGATGGCGTGGTGTATCTCAGAGGCTCAGCGAATAAGGGTAAAATTGCCAAGGAAACGGTTATCGGCACTCTGCCAGTTGGATTTAGACCATCTCAATCTCTATATGTCTCAGCTCTTAATAATAGCTATACAGTAGCTATTTTAGGTATTTACTCAAATGGGAACATTGTTATTAAGAATAATGTGGATTCTACATGGCTTAATTTCGACAATATATCTTTCAAAATTTAACAATCGTAAAAAATCCCTAATTATTAATGGACAATTAGTTTATAAAGGAGGAAATGACAATGCTAAAAGTCACTAAAACACGTCAGCTAGTAGCTGAATTTTTTGTACAAGACGGAGACCAACAAAAATTGGTCAAAACTACTGTAGTGAATACAGACAATGAAGCTGTTTCAACAACATCCGAAACACTTCACGATCCGGATTTATACGCTAAAAATCGTAAGGCCATGCGTACCCATGAACAGGAATTGCGCACTATGCGATACAAGATTGAAGATGAAATCTTGGCTGAGCGAGATGGCGGAAATACTGATCATCAAGAATAACCTTAAAGGAGAGTAACAAATGGCAACAAATTATGAACTAGCAGCAACACCTATCTACCGCCAACCAGAAAATTCGACTATTGTAGTCATCAAGAAAGAAAACGGTCAACGATTCAGCTACGAGCAAGCTGGCTTGTCTGGCGACCGCACTCACGAAAGTCAAGAGGTGCTTATCCAAGCAGTGCTTGATGTGGTTAAAGCTGAACTTGACCCAGCGAGCGCTATCGTTCAGACACAAGCGAAGTTGCAAGAAAATCAAGCTAAATTGGAACAGGCTGAGCAGAAAGTAGCTCAAACAGAAGCTAAACAGAATGATCTTGAAGCACTTGCGAATCGGATTAATAAAGTAGTGCGAGTGATAGCTCAAGATTCAATCATGGGTGAGAAAGTTTCTTACGGCACAACCTACAAAGAAATGGTTGAGTTATTCCCTCTTGCTGAAGTCGGTAAAGTTTACGAGCCTGGTGCAATCTTTGCGGTTGAAGACCCAAGTCACGCTGAAATCAACGGAGAAGGTAAACGTATCTTGATTCAAACGAATCAGTCATTTAATTATCAAGGAGAAACCCTTGCTCAACTTGAAGGAGCACCTTTCCAAAATGGTGTTTTAGCAACTTGGAAGTTTAACGCACCAAAAGCACCAAAAGAATCAAATGAACAGTAGAGGTGTTTTATGGACGTCTTACAATCAACAGAGCATTTTTTTACGAACGTTTTGCCAGTAGCGACCCCCATCGTCGTAGCTTGGCTTGGCTATAAAATGCCGAAGAAAACCAAGGAACAGACAGACCAAATCATTTCAGAATTGAATGATGTCAAGAAACAAATCAAAGATGTCCAGATTACTGCCGATGAGAACAATCTCAAAATTGACGAAGTGCAAGAGAAACTAAAATTACATGATGAGGCTCACCTTGTAACCATGAGGATGCGTCTTGATCGTGATATTCGCAGAGCTATCCGACGTGGATTTACCACAAAGGATGAGTTCTATGTAGTGGAGAATATGCACAAAAGCTACAAGGCTTTGGGTGGTAATGGCTACATTGACCACTTGTACAATAATTTTGAAGCATTGCAGATTAGGGACGACATCTTAGTTGAAGACGAGAAAGGAGCAAAGAATGGCTTATGTTCTTAATTCAACCAATCTCGAACAAGTGGACGGTGGATTTCTAGTCAAGCAAGGCGATGTGGCTTCCACATTTGCCTTTAATTTGCTTGATGAAAATCATGAGCCGATTCCACAACTTGAAGGACAAGAGGCATCTATCACGTTGACGAGAACTTTGACGAAAGGTCAGGAGCAATTACACAAAACGGCAGTCGTGACAAATGGTGCAGTTGCTTTTAATCTGGGTATGATTTTACCTGCTGGCTTATATCGAATCGAGGTAACAGTGGGTGGATATACATTCCCAAGCGACGACTCGACTCAAATCCGAATTACAAAATCGGATAAGAACCTGGTCACGGAGGAAGTTCATGCTCTTAAGGAGCTGGATATTGCAGAAGAAGTTAAAAAGCAGCTTGCAGGAAGAACTGTAGGTAGCGATGGCATAGTGAGTCAGGAATTTCCGGACTTAGTGAAATTTTATAATTTAGGAAAGGTGTAAAACAATGGATACAAGTAAACTGATTGCATTCGCTTCTGCATTGGGAGCGGATAACAAGGCAATGATGCAGTTAATCAATACAAAGATTGACAATGCTACTTTAATGCAGGCTATCGAGCAGGCAAAAACCGCAGTTAAGACTGAGATTTTGGGCGAGGGTGTCCCTGAAAATCTCGACACATTGAAAGAGATTGCTACGATGATCGCAGGTATGAGTGGTGATACTGAAGCAGCAGTCGTGAAAAAACTAGCTGACCTCGGTCGTCGTATTGACGAGTTTGCCAACCTTGACCTGGTCGCAACATATAACGCAGCGAAAGCGTGATTGCTATGAGCAATTTAGAGGAATTTGCTCAAGCGGTCGGTCGGGATGTCAAACGATTCGAAACGGATTACACAAGCAAAGCAGAGCTTGAAGCGAAAGATTATATCGAAGGGAAAACAGAATATCAAATCTTGAAGCATCAAGTGGAATCTTTAGTAAAGCAAAATCAGACTTTGCAAGAACAACTGGCCTTTATCAAACCTGCACCACGACGAGCGCCGATGGCTTATACGATTGATTTGAACAGTACACCGCCTATTGCATGGTTTGACAACGGTTGTGGTCTAGATGTAGGAGATAACCTTACAATTTTGGGCGCTAAAAGAACCCAAGGATTAAGTAATCAACCTCCAGTCTATGATTTTCCAAACGCGATAATTAGAACATCTATGGGTATTCTTGGTTTGGATGAGTGGAAAAAAGCGAGATTTGATTACTGGCACGATACAGTGAAAGTACTGAATCCGCTAAAATCAGCAGATGATTACGATTGGACAAGAGCAAGGTTGACTGAAAGAGGTTCCATGTATGAATACCAGTGGAATAATCAGAGAAATATCATTCGCGTTATGTATCAATTAGGCATTTGGGACGCTAAAACAGTTGAAAGTTTAGGCGCAGTAAGGCGCTAGGAAGGAAAAACATATGACACAATTTAATGAATTTATCATCGCTTTTGCGACAGGCTTTTTAACAGTAGCAATAGGCAGTATCGTAAAAGCAGTGAAAGACTACCTTTTGCGAAAAGGTGGAGAAAAAGCTGTAAAAATCGCTGAAATCCTTGCTAAGAACGCAGTCAATGCCGTTGAGCAGGTGGCAGCTGAAACAGGCTACAAAGGTGATGAAAAACTGAAGCAAGCCCGTGATAAAGTCCGAGCTGAGCTTACAAAATACAACATCAGCATGACTGACAAGGACCTCGATACATTTGTCG
>ERZ773267.1813-NODE-1813-length-11382-cov-14.155293_pt1 | contig 11382 bp, 10 predicted proteins | sample MGYA00511959_ERZ773267 | MGnify/ENA primary metagenome ERZ773267 (study PRJEB29015, sample SAMEA2738165) | human oral metagenome | biome: human oral; feature: human-associated habitat; material: saliva | place: China | collected 2240 ... | reverse complement strand
AAGACCAAGAGAAAAATTAAACTTTTCTACTCCAAAGTGTGAGTTCTTTAAACACGTTTTGTAATTTTGCACTTGCTGGTTGACTCTGCGCCTATGAATTATTTTCTATTAATGCTTAATGAGACTGATATATTCACAAAAAAGATGTACCTTTGTATTGTGAATAATAGATAGTGAAGAGATTCTATTACATACAACTTAAATTTTAACTATGTTAGTCAACAAGGAAGAAAACATCGTACAATGTGCTGCTGAGTTAGCTCGTGAGTTACACAAAGGACAGGTGGACAAGGCTGGGATTGATTATTTCACTGGCCATCTTACAGCTGTTGCCCAAATGGGCAGTACATGGCAAGAGCAGGCTGTGGGTTATCTGCACGATGCAAGTGAAGATACACCCTATTCCGTTGAGGAAGTGCTAAACTTGTTAGATGATAAATTAGGAACTCCCTTGTCAGATACCGATAGGCTTGAACTTGCCGATGCTTTACATTTGCTCAATCATCATCTTGCACCTAACAGAGAAACATATATTCATCGTATAAAAGAGAATACCCTTGCAACTGCCGTAAAGATACACGACCTAACTCACAATATGGACCTTTCTCGTATTCCTAATCCAGCAAAAAAGGATTATGAACGTATTGAGCGATACAAACAAGAGTATGCTTACTTAGGTGAACTTAAAAATTAATTTTTATCTATAAACAGCTTCAATAAAAACAATCATGACCGAAAAATATAACGCATCTAACATTTCTCTCGATCAAATCTTAAGTTACATAAAGTCTGGAGAGATTGCTATACCAGAAATCCAACGCCCATTCGTATGGAAACCTCGGCAGGTTAGAGACTTGATAGACTCACTTTACAAAGGTTATCCTACGGGATATCTGATTATTTCACAAAGCCCTGATATGAAGTTGAAAGATGGGAGTCTATCATTGGGTAAGAAGATAATGATAGATGGTCAGCAGCGTGTTACGGCATTAATGACAGCTATTGCTGGGCTTGAGGTCTTAACTAATGATTTCAAGAAACGAAGAATTAAGATTGCATTTAATCCTCAAGCATCAGAAGAGAATGAAGAAGAAATCTTTAAAGTGCAAGATAATGCGATTTTAAGGGACAAGAGATGGATAGCTGATGTCGCAAATTTATTCAAGCCAGACTTTGACCAATGGGCATTTGTGAACGAATATTGTCAGCAGAACCCAGAAGTCAACGGCTCAGAAATGAATAGGATATTAATGCGTCTGTTGGATATCAAGAATCGTCAGATTGGAGTTATCACACTTAACAAGGACTTGAATATTGATGAAGTAACTGATATCTTTATTCGTATTAATAGTCAAGGTGCTAAACTAAACCAAGCCGATTTTGCTATGTCAAAGATTGCCGCCAACACAGAATATGGTGGTAACGCATTACGCAAGGCTATTGACTATTTCTCACATTTAGCAGTAGAGCCCGATTGGTACAATGAAATGGCTCAAGACACGTTATTTATGGAGACACCATACGCAAGTAAACTGAAATGGTTGAAAGATGATAGAGCATCTATTTTCGACCCTGATTATAACGACATCCTGCGTATAGCATTTATGTATAAGTTCGGTCGTGCAAAGCTAAAAGACCTCGTAAGTCTTCTTGGTGGACGTGATTTTGAGACACGAGAATATAAAGCACAAATAGCAGAAGAGTCGTTTACCAAATTAAGCGAAGGGGTTATGGATTTTATGAACCAATACACTTTCTCAAATTTTATACTTGGTATGAAAGCTGCAGGCTTTATCTCTAACAAACTAATTAACTCTCAAATGACAATGGACTTTGCCTATACATTGTACTTGTTATTGAATAATGATACTACAATCGAAAGGAGTCAGACAAAGCATTATGTAGCAAAATGGTTTGTTATGTCAACATTAACAAGTAGATATACAGGTTCTCCGGAGACACAAATGGACTTTGATATAAAACGTATTCGTGAGAAAGGGTTCTTACCCTTCTTCCAAGAAGTAGAAGAAGCTAATCTTTCCGATACATTCTGGAATGTTCGATTGGTGCAACTGCTCGAAACACAAGTCATTAACAGTCCATTCTTCAATGTGTTTCTTGCAGCACAGATATACAAAGGTAATAATGCTTTATTTTGTAACGGAACTAAAGTGGGGTATTTAATCACTTTGATAGGCGATGTCCACCATATATTCCCTAAACAATATCTGCGCAATAATGGCTATAATGAGAAGATACAATACAATCAGATAGCCAACTTCACTTATCTTGATACACAAGTAAATAAAGACATTTCTGATGCTGCTCCGAATGTATATTTCACCAATGCAATAAAACAATGTGAAGAAGGTAATGCTCGCTACGGTAATATAACAGATCTAAATTGTCTAAAGACTAACATGGCAGAGAACTGCATACCCGAACAAATCGTGGATATGGACTACTCTGATTATCCTGATTTTCTTATTGCCAGAAGAAAATTGATGGCTGCCAAAATTAAGGACTATTATTATAGCTTGTAGTAAACTCATGTGGTCTTTATATAGTCTTTTGCGTAAATTAGAAACATGCGGAGATGGAGAGAAGACTACAAAGGCAAACACAACATAAACCCCTAATTTAGTTTTAAATTCATTTGCTGTCATATTTAACATTTCTCGTAAAGCATTAAGTACCAGATGGTAATAAGTAAAAATGGTATGACAGATATGACAGCAAACTGTAAACCAACTTTCCTAAGTTTCTTTCAAATGGTAGGAATATACTTAGACTTTTCACGTGAAGATGCCATGAGATGTCTGTGAATGTACTGGACACATTAACAGAAGGCTTGAAGAATGACAAGAAGAAAGTGATATTGATTTCTTTCAGCACTTGATGCTAAATAAATAAGCTACACTCTATGTAGACAACAACAGGTCGAGGGGATAAAAACGAGTTAGGTTCTAAAGACTGTTATCGGACATGGCCAAACGGCTATAGTACGACATAAAGTCTTTAGAACCTAACATAAACGAAAATCGGACATTAGACTATCTTGGACCTACTAATACGTATTGTCTCTTGACAGCTTTTATACCATAAAATTTGTTCGGTATCTAATGCTCGATTAGGCTAAATATTTAGAACTTGTAAGCTACACCTACTCCAAGTACCAACTGGTTGTAATTGCTGATAATCTGATACTTCATCTCAGCATTTAGGATGATGTTATCAGTAACAGCATACTCTACACCACCACCAAGGTTTATGGCAATACGACCATCTGTGCCCTTAACCTCGACCTTATCAATTGAACCATTCTGTTCGTTTTTAACAAGTACATCATTACGATATGACCAGTTTGTATAGCCAACACCTGCAAGAGGATAAACATTGAACTTATCAGCTACATTAATAAGATAGTGAGCATTTGCATTGATATCCCACATTGTCAAGCCCTTGTTCTTAAAGAAGTAGTCAAAAGAAGCCTCACCTCTAAGATGATCAGTGACGTAGTACTGACCTTTAACGCCAAATCCGATGTTATTAGTCTGTGACCCGAATACAAACTGTGCACCAAGTGCTTTATCACCTGCCTGTGCTGAAGCCGAAAGACTCATAACGGCTGCACATACTAATAGTAAAAGTTTTTTCATTTCTATTTGTTTTATATTAAAAAATAAGTCTGGGAATATTGACAATCACTGGCTTGTAAGGCTTTTCCTACCATTCAAACAGAGAATGCCATTGCCCTTGTTTATATCTTAAATTGAATAATAACTGATTTAAAACACTTGCTTAAACCGTCTTTTAGTTTTTAATTATATTCGTAAAACACTTGCAACTATCTACTATACAACGAATAAAAGCTATACTGATAGATGCCTATCTAATCACCTTTTGCAAATATATACAAAATATTATTAGCGTCAAAGGGAAATGGCACAAAAGTTATAAGAAAAGCAAAGAAAACAGGATTACACCATATATTATGGGGATAAATACACAAATTTAGCCTTTTAGTCCTTATTCTTTAGGCCATCATCAACAGATAACGACCCTCTCGTCCTGTCTACCAATCATCATCATCGTCTAAATCAGGTTCTGCCCATTCCACACGTGCACCGTTAGCCAGCGTCTGCTCCTTCTTGCCAGTACGTGCATTACGAGTGCTGGTTGGTACAAAGCGACACTTCACATTCTTTATATGCTTCTTGATATCAAAGTCGTCAGGATTATCCACAGGCTCACTCTCTACCGTCAGATGGAATCGTCCTAACCCTTCAAGTGCTACGGTCTCACCCTGACGAAGACGATAAGAAATCTCATCTACCAACGCAATGACAAGTCCACGCACGTCGCCACGTGAGAATGACGTATTTTCCTGAATAGCATCAGCAAGGTCGTCTGTCGTAGCGACACCCGTACTGATAGTTCGTGCATACCATTTTCCAGCACCATTCTTATCCTTAAACTTACTCTGTTCCAGTCTTATTTCTACTGACATAATCTTCTGCCTATTCGTTTCCTATAATATAAATACGGTGCAAATATAAGCAAAATAAACAATTCATGCAAAACAAAATAAACTATTTTACGAATCCACGTCATACTCTCTTTCAATCAAGCGCACCAATTCATACGACCATAGAAGCGACTAAGCAACAACTTGCTTGTATCAAACATCATCAATTATAAAGCCTTTTACCAACACGACACACTGCCATCCACTAAATTATCTTCACGATCAGAAATATTTATGTTCATGAAAAGAAATATTTCCGTTCATGAAGAAAAATGTTTTTTTTCATGAAAATAATTCGTTAAAGAGAAGTGTATAGGTAAGAAAAGGTTTTCTACAACCGACTAAAATGAGATTTTCAACTAAATTATTCGCCATTTGTTTGCGAGAATAAAAAACTTTCCTTACCTTTGCACCCGCCTTACAAAAAGTAGTAAGGGGCGTTTAGCTCAGCTGGTTTAGAGCATCTGCCTTACAAGCAGAGGGTCGGCGGTTCGAATCCGTCAACGCCCACAAGGGGTGTTTCCCTGTGACTTCTTGGGGTTGCAGGGGATTTTTTAAGGGCGTTTAGCTCAGCTGGTTTAGAGCATCTGCCTTACAAGCAGAGGGTCGGCGGTTCGAATCCGTCAACGCCCACCGATGAGACTTTGAAATGATGACTTTGCAACTTTGTTGTGAAGTCTTTTTTGTTTTATTCAGCTTTAATCTGCTTCCTTTTTGATATTATTATTATTATTATTTGCGCTATTAATGATTTTATTGTTAAATTTGCAGCATATTAATAAATGAAATTATGACCCTTGACGCATTAACAGCCGTATCGCCTATTGACGGTCGCTACAGAAGTAAAACGGAATGTCTTGCTGACTATTTCTCAGAGTACGCACTTATCCGTTATCGTGTACGCGTAGAAATTGAGTATTTCATAACTCTTTGCGAGTTACCATTACCACAACTGGAAAGTTTCAACAGTGCTCTCTTTGAGCAATTGCGTGATATCTATCGCAATTTCGATGAGACTTCTGCAGCACGTGTAAAGGAGATTGAGAAGACAACTAACCATGACGTAAAGGCCGTAGAATACTTTATTAAAGAGGAGTTTGACAAGATTGGTGGACTTGACGACTACAAGGAGTTCATTCACTTTGGACTAACCTCACAGGACATCAACAACACCAGTGTCCCACTCTCTATAAAGGAGGCTCTCGAAGAGGTCTACTATCCTCAGGTTGAGGAGCTAATAGCGCAATTACAGGAATATGCTGATGAGTGGAAGGACATACCGATGTTGGCGAAAACACACGGTCAGCCAGCCTCTCCTACTCGCTTAGGTAAGGAAATAGAGGTTTATGTCTACCGACTCAGCGAGCAGCTCGCAAGCCTGCACAACTGTAAGATGACAGCTAAGTTCGGCGGTGCTACGGGTAATTTCAATGCCCATCACGTAGCTTATCCACAACATGACTGGCGTGCTTTCGGCAACCGTTTTGTCAGTGAGAAATTAGGATTAGAGCGCGAGCAGTGGACTACACAGATTAGCAACTACGACCACTTAGGTAGCATTTTTGATGCTATTCGTCGAATCAATACCATCATGATCGACCTCGATCGCGATTTCTGGATGTATATCTCAATGGAGTATTTCAAGCAGAAGATTAAGGCAGGGGAAGTAGGTTCAAGTGCAATGCCACACAAGGTGAACCCTATCGACTTCGAGAATAGTGAGGGTAACCTCGGTGTAGCCAACGCTATCCTACAGTTCTTGGCACAGAAGTTGCCAGTAAGTAGACTGCAACGTGACCTTACAGATTCAACTGTTCTGCGTAATGTAGGTGTTCCTATTGGACATAGTATCATCGCCATACAGAGCACACTGAAAGGTCTTCGTAAGCTCATCCTCAACGAAGAGAAGCTAAAAGCTGACCTTGAAGACACATGGGCAGTTGTGGCAGAGGCTATTCAAACTATCTTGCGCCGTGAAGCTTATCCACACCCATACGAGGCATTAAAGGCACTCACACGCACAAACAAGAAGATGACAGAGGAAACAATACATGCTTTCATTCAGACACTCAATGTCAGCGACAGTGTGAAAGCCGAACTAATGGCTATCAATCCACACAACTATACGGGCATTTAATTCGTCTTATAGGGTATAATAAAGTATAAAGAAGATATTAAACTGAGTCTCTCCGTCTAACGGAGTTTGATTTTTAATAATTAATAAATAAATGGATTGGCCGTGAGGCCAGTTGTATCAAATCTTAAGTTAAACAATTATGACAGAAGAATTCGAGAACAAAGAAGTTCAGTCTGAGCAGAATGAGAACAGCCGCGAGGGCTATTCAGCTGCCGAACAAGGCGGCTATCAAAGAGAGTACCGTGGCACAGGACGTACACAACGTCCACGTATTCACAGCCAACGCGCTTACAGTAGCGATAAGGCTAATAGCAGTAACGACGAAGGCGGGTTCCGTCCTGAGGGCTTCGGATCTGGTCTGCAGAGTGCAAGTCGCCCACAACAGGGCAGCTATCGTCCACGTCAGAACAGCTATAATGGCGGATATAACAACAATCGTGGGGGCTATCAGAGCCGTCCACAGCAGGGTGGTTATCGTCCACGTTACAATAGTAACGGTGAAGAAGGCGGCTACCAGCCACGCCAAGGTGGATATAATAATCGTGGCGGATACCAGAGTCGTCCACAGCAGGGTGGCTATCGTCCACGTTACAACAGTGAAGAAAATGGCTATCAGTCACAGGCTTATCGCCCACGTTACAACGCCAACAATGGTGCTGAGGGTGAGGAGAAGACAAGCTATCAGGCAACTCAAGGCGGTTACCAGCCACGTCAGGGTGGATACCAGCCTCGACAGCAGGGTGGTTATCAGAGCCGTGGCGGATACAACAACAACCGTGGCGGATATAATAACAATCGCAGTGGATACAACAACAACCGTGGTGGATACAATAACAATCGTGGCGGATACAACAACCGTGGCGGATACAATCAGGGTGGATACCGTCAGCACAGTGCTGATTATGACCCAAATGCAAAGTATTCACTTAAGAAGCGCATTGAATACAAGGAGGAGAACTTCGATCCAAATGAGCCAATCCGCTTGAACAAGTATCTTGCTAACGCTGGTGTATGCTCACGTCGTGAGGCTGATGAGTTCATCCTCTCTGGTGCAGTAACCGTAAATGGTGAGGTCGTAAAGGAACTCGGTAGTAAGGTTCTCCGCTCTGATGTGGTACTCTTCCAAGAGAAACCAGTATCATTGGAGAAGAAGGTCTATGTCCTTCTGAACAAACCTAAGGACTATGTAACTACAAGTGACGACCCTCAACAACGTAAGACTGTTATGGACCTCGTGAAGGGTGCGTGCCCAGAACGTATCTATCCTGTTGGTCGACTCGACCGTAACACAACTGGTGTACTGCTCCTTACTAACGATGGCGACCTTGCTTCAAAGCTTACTCACCCTAAGTTCTTGAAGAAGAAGGTATATCACGTATTCCTCGACAAGCCTGTTACGGCTAATGACCTACAGAAGATCTCTGATGGTATCGAGTTAGAAGATGGCGAGATCAAGGCTGACGCTATCGAATATGCCGACCCACAGGATCAGACACAAGTTGGTATTGAGATCCACAGCGGCAAGAATCGTATCGTACGTCGTATCTTTGAAAGCCTTGGCTACCGTGTCGTAAAACTCGACCGTGTACAGTTTGCGGGCTTGACTAAGAAGAATGTACGTCGTGGCGATTGGCGTTTCCTCACTGAGAAGGAGGTTGACATGCTGCGCATGGGTGCATTTGAATAAAATAGAAACCTCCCCAAACCTCTCAAAAGAAGTGGATGTGCGAGACCTAACAATGCCACTATTTAGGCATTAGACACATGGGCTAACAGCATTCCTCGCCTTTTGAGAGACTTGGGGAGTACCTAATTACAATATAACAAATGAAAAGAACAAAAATCGTCGATGCACTTGCTTGCACCGATTTTGGTAAGGATATCAACGTAAAGGGATGGGTTCGTTCTCATAGAAGCAGCAAGGCTGTTGACTTCATCGCACTGAATGATGGTTCTACAATTAAGAACATTCAGGTTGTTGTCGACCCTTCTACTATCGACGAAAACCAACTGAAGAGCATTACAACAGGTGCTTGTATCAGCGTTATCGGTACGCTCGTAGAGAGCCAAGGCGCTGGTCAGACGTCTGAGATCCAATGTAAAGAGATTGAGATCTACGGTCTTTGCCCAAGCGACTACCCTATGCAGAAGAAGGGACAGAGCTTCGAGTATATGCGTAAATACGGTCACATGCGCCTTCGCACAAATACCTTTGGTGCTGTCTTTCGTATCCGCCATAACATGGCAATGGCCATCCACAAGTATTTCCACGACCATGGTTTCTACTATTTCCACACTCCGCTGATTACTGGTAGTGATGCTGAGGGTGCAGGAAACATGTTCCAAGTAACCACACTCGACCTTGACCGCGTTGCAAAAGGTGGTGAGGTTGATTACAGTGCTGATTTCTTTGGCAAACGTACTAACCTTACGGTGTCTGGACAGTTGGAGGGTGAGTTAGGTGCGACAGCACTTGGTGCTATCTATACCTTTGGTCCTACCTTCCGCGCAGAGAACTCCAATACCCCACGCCACCTGGCAGAGTTCTGGATGGTAGAGCCTGAAGTAGCCTTCATCGACAAGGATGAGCTCATGGACCTTGAGGAAGACTTCATCAAATATTGCGTCCGTTGGGCATTGGAGAACTGCAAGGACGACCTTGAATTCCTCAATAAGATGATTGACAAGGGGCTGATTGCTCGCTTGGAAGGCATCTTGAAGGAAGACTTCGTACGTCTTACTTATACAGAGGGTATCGAGATTCTACAGAAGGCAGTCGCTGACGGCGTGAAGTTTGAGTTCCCTATCACTGGTTGGGGAATGGACCTCAGCAGCGAGCATGAGCGTTATCTCGTAGAAGAATACTTCAAACGCCCTGTCATCATGACGGATTATCCAAGCGAGATCAAGTCCTTCTATATGAAGAAGAACCCTGATGGCAAAACAATGCAGGGTACTGACGTTCTCTTCCCACATATTGGTGAGATTATTGGCGGCTCTGTTCGTGAAGAAGATTACGACAAGTTGCTTACAGAGATAGACAATCGTGGCATGAAGCGTGAGGTCTACGACTGGTATCTTGATACTCGTAAGTACGGTACCTGTCCACATGGTGGCTTCGGTCTTGGCTTCGAGCGCCTCATCCTCTTCGTTACTGGTATGCAGAACATCCGTGACGTTATCCCATTTGCACGTACTCCAAAGAACGCTGAGTTCTAAGGATTAGACAATAGAAGACGACTGTCTACATGAGATGGTCGTCTTTTTATTTGCCTAAAAGAACACTCCTGACGAAACTTAAAATATAACTTATATAAACAGAAAAACAATCATGAAACTAAAACACATCATATCAAACCTTCTCTTACTGTGCCTTATTTCCTTAGTCGGCTGCTCTACTGAGTCCTTTCAAGACGAAGACATATCACTGCAAAACTTGCATGAAGGCGACTTGATGTTCGTTGTGAAGGAAACAAGCAACCCTATTACAGATGCCACACAGGGTATTAACGGACTAAAGATCGACCACGTGGCCATCTTCCATCATACGGATAGTGCCGATTATGCACTGGAAGCTTATGGCAAAGCGGTGTCGCTCACCCCTCTTACCAAGTTCCTCGATCGTACGAAAGGGAAAGAAGGAAAACCGCTCATTGCTGTTGGTAGAGTAATTGTCAACTGTGATATGGCTACTTCCATGAATCGAGCACTAAGCTATCTCGGCCGTCCATACGACCATTTCTACATGCCTGACGACAAAGAAATCTATTGTAGTGAACTGGTTCAGAAGTCATTTGTCGACCACCACGGCCTCCCTGTATTCCCAACAATCCCTATGTCTTTCCACGATAAAGATGGGAAAATCTTAGACGCATGGATCCACTTCTATGCTTTCTATCATCGTGAAATACCCGAAGGAGAACCCGGTACTAACCCCGGACAGCTGTCACGTGATAAAGCCATAAAGGTTAAATACGACTTTGAGGTTCCAACTGCAAACTAAGCTGACCATTTCTTTATGGTGGTGGGTGGTGAATGTTAGGTGTTAATGGTTAGAATAAAGCTACTAACACGTAATTACCGCACATAAATTCATAATACCCTTTATGGTGGTGGGTGGTAAATGTTAGGTGTTAATGGTTTGAGTAAAGCCGCTAACATGTACTCACTACCCACAAAATCAAAGCATCCTTTATGGTGGTGGGTGGTGAATGATAGATGTTAATGATTTGAGTAAAGACGCTAACACGTACTTACTACCCACAAAATCAAAGCATCCTTTATGGTGGTAGGTGGTGAATGATAGGTGTTAATGGTTTGAGTAAAGACGCTAACACGTACTTACTACCCACAAAATCAAAGCATCCTTTATGGTGCTGGGTGGTGATTGTTAGGTGTTAATGGTTTGAGTAAAGACGCTAACACTTACTTACTACCCACAAAACCAAAGCATCCTTTATGGTGGTGGGTGGTGAATGTTAGGTGTTAATAGTTTGAGTAAAGACGCTAACACGTACTAACTACCCACAATTTCATGGAAAACTGTGTCCCGTTAGGCGCTCCCCTCCCTTTCGGGGAGGGGCTGGGGGAGGGGTCCTATTTCGCACTCTTCGTATCCCACACATACTCTTCATGCTCGAAGAAGAGGCCTTTTAGCATTCAAGAACATGCCCTTCTTGCATGCAGAAGACGCCCTTCTTGAGGCAAGAAGGGCGTC
>ERZ773267.1808-NODE-1808-length-11417-cov-20.899666_pt1 | contig 11417 bp, 28 predicted proteins | sample MGYA00511959_ERZ773267 | MGnify/ENA primary metagenome ERZ773267 (study PRJEB29015, sample SAMEA2738165) | human oral metagenome | biome: human oral; feature: human-associated habitat; material: saliva | place: China | collected 2240 ... | reverse complement strand
GTTCTTCTCGTGGTTCAGGCGGTTGCATTATATCTCTGTCATAATTAAACATGAGCATACACCTTTCCGAGTTCCAGCACTCGTTTCACATATCTGGCCTTGGACGTTAGCCCAAGATCCAGCAATTCGTTTTTTTCTTCATGATTGGCCAAAAGCCACACACGGTTTTCAAGTTCAATTCTGGTCATCTTCCTGCTCCACCTCTTCAGCTTTCACTTTGATTTCTAGTCTTGTCACGGCTTCATCTACTGACTTGCCGTCCAGGACGTCCTTGAGCACGTGGCTTACATCGTGCATTGTTTGAGCCTTCGCCTTGCTTCTTTCAGTCTCTGGCATCAAGCCCATATCTTGTAGAGCTAGAAACGCAAGGCTGAAAGCGTGCATTTCTTTCTGCAGTTGTTTGATTTTTTTGATTGCTTTTAGTGCCTTAAACATATTGTTCTCCTTTTTTCTTTATTCTCCGACTTTCCAAATTCGGCAACGGGATTCCACTCCAGAAGAAGTCTTGTCTTTGAATTTCCAGTCATTACCATAACTACCCGTAGCTTCGTATGAAGCTGATTTCAAATAAGCAATAGTTTCTTCTTTCGTCTCGAAAACAGTAGCTGAATAATCTTGTTCATCGGTTGGCAAAAAGTCACTTCCGATAATGCCGAAATCCTCGTTTCCAGTTTCAGTATTCTTGACATAAATCGATATAATGTACATCTACATTTCTCCTTGCAGTCTAGCCTTGATATCAAAGTTTTCTTTGTACTTGTAGGCAGCAAGCTCCTGCTTCAAGTCATGGTTTTCTTGCTCAAAAGCAAAGCGACGCTTGCGCTCCTCAAATAGGTCGGTCATGAGTTCGACCGCTACCTCTCTCCAGTCAAGACTCACTTCATGGATGATGCCCTCAAGACCGAGTTTTAACTTAGTAAGTAATTTCATTAAGCTACATCCTCCTCGTTAGATTGCTTGTTTATGCCTAGAATAATGTCATAATACGAATGACCAGCAGGGATGACATATCCTGTTAAGTCTTCAACGACCGAACCATCTGCCATAATGTTTACAATTCTTGGTTTCCATTGCTCTTTTTTATTTTTCATGTTATAATTTCCTTGAATAATTTTGTTGAGCGCCTGATTGCCGTCAGGTGTTTTTTTGTTTTATCTTAGTTCGTCTAATCTTCGTTTGCGTACAATCGTTCAATGGTTGTACGCTTTTTCCATACACAAAAGCACATTCCAAAAATATTGATTTGAATCCATGCTTCGGCGTAATCTTTCCCATTGCTGGCATAATGAGTTATATAATGGTGAATCATTTCATTCCTCCTGTCTAATGGTTTCACAGCTAAGACGCTTGAATTTTTCTAAGTCTATCTGTAAATTGATAGGCTTTTTTTGTAAACGCTCAAGAAAACTAGTGTTTCTTAAAAGTTTTTCTACTAATTCAGGGTCTGCCTTTACAAAGGTGGACTCTTTTTCCCCTCTATACGGATATCGTCTTGGTCTCATTTTGTTTCTCCTTTTTGATATAATGTTTAATAAAAACGAGGTTTGCTATGTTAAGTATTGATACACAATTTGTAGATACAATCAGTAAAATACTATCTGATTATGTTTCACATTCTGAAATCACAAGGATGGGAGAAGTTTTAGGATATCCCCAAAACGACCAGAACTCTGGACTCAATAAACACCATAGAGTTCACAATATCATGTCTGATATACTCAACAAAACACAAGATAAATCTAATATCAAACTTGTAATTGAGTATATCTGCAATCCTTTGAGGTACATCGATACGGTTTCAGATTTTGAAAACTTAAGATTAAAACTAAATGTCGTTCTTTCCCTAAAAGGCCTTACTATATCAGATAACGGACATGTAGTCATTACTACTGCTTCAAAAACTTTAGTTGAGGCAAAGAAACGATTTGAATCACTTGATCATATGTTGAGAACATTAAATGTTCATCCAAATGTTTTAAAATTCTGCACCCAGGAACTCTTACAAGAAAATTATTTTCATGCTGTATTTGAAGCAAGTAAAGGAATCTTTCACCGCATTCGTTTGCTAACCGGTTCGTCTCTGGACTCAGCAAGTCTAATAGACCAATGCTTTAAAATCAAAGAACCCATCATGATTATCAACGGAAATAAACTACAAACTCTTGACGAACAAAGTGAATATAAAGGATTGAAGAATTTACTTCTGACAATCGCGCATCTTTATCGTAATTCCAAAGCACACAAACTTAAATACTACAATCCAGATAGTGTTAATGATGCCTTAACCGCTTTAACTCTTATGTCCCTCGCTCACAATCTCCTTGACGGCTGCTCCAATGCTCGGAGATTGGATTAGTAACTTATAGAAATCCGCTGTCACTGCCGCCAATTTCAGCGCTTCGTCATCTATTGGACTGTTATAGTCCTCTAAATGATGAAGCTTTTTTGTTAACTGGTCTGACAAGTACTCTGTTTGCCTAAAGATAGATTTATGAAGACGAGTAATTGGTTTTAGCAACTCGATTTCATCATAACTTAATATTTTTTCAGTCTCTTCTTGAGTTACTTCTGCTAATTTTTCCACACCAGAAATATCAACATTAACATGCGGCTGTTCCATTATCGTTCCCCCTCGTCCTACTTTCCAGCGCCCTGAGTTCAATCTCATGGCTGACTTGTTTCAATAGCTTCTCACACGCTATTTTAGCTTCTCTGTACGTTGCGTTTTCGCTGATGAAGTAATCAGCAAGTTCAATGATTTTATCTTCCATTAAGCCACCTATATCAGTCTTGAGACTGATGTCATTTTCTCCTTGTTTGCTATAATAACTTTGAATATGACCTCTCACCGTTTTAGTCAAAGTTTCCATAGAAAGGATAGAAATATCATGAATAATCTAACAAATGATGCTAAATTTTTATTAAGTTCAATGTACGCTAAGTATATTGAACGTCGCAAAGACGGTTCTTCTAAAGATGAGGCTACCTCGTTCGGAGACGTCCAGAATATCAAAGAAGAAATCATGCCTGAATGGTCTTTTGAAGATACACGATTTACTTGTTTCGAATTACGAAAACATGGTTATATAACTGGAGAACCAGCAGATAATCAACTTTGGTTTATTCATTTGACAACTGAAGCTATAGCAGAATTAGAAATCAGTTTCAAAGATAAACTTGATTCTGTTCTAAAATTTGCAGCAGATATAAAAGCAGCTATTCCCTTTTTATAAAGCCACCCTCAAATGATTGCCTAATGGATATTTCTCTAAAGCATTTGCTATTCTCTCTTTGAAAAAGGTCAAGCCTAATAATGCCTTCTGGAATTTCCCCTTTATTCGTTTCCCAAACAATTTGCAATCCTCGCAAACCTATTTTTTCATTTATAAAATCGACATCGTTCAAAACAACATGAGGTGCTTTTGAATTTTTATCAATCTTAATTTCAAGACTTTTAATTGGAATTATTTCGTTCATTTGCCCCCCACCTGTTTAGATAAGTTTCTTTAGTCTTTTAGAAATGATTTCTACATCTGAGTCGTCCAGTTTCAACTGGTCGGCTTTTTGATTTAAACGAGCTTCCACGGCTTGGTGAATTGCGAGCCATTCTCGTTTTGTAAATTGGCTTCTGAATTTTAGAAATTCCTTTATTGTTTCTTTCATCCGTCCTCCTTTCAAACCAAAGTCCTAAATTATAAATTTGAAATTTCTCTCTTTTATTTATTTAGAGAAGTAGGACTTGTTGTTAATTAATATTTATTGTTATTTAATACTTGTTGTTAGTTAATATTTATTAGTGCCCAAAATCTGACATCTCACTTTCTGACATCTCACTTTCTGACATCTCACTTTCTGACATCTCACTTTCTGACATCTCATTTTTTGGAATGTCAGAATTATAATTCATGGACGCCTTTTTGATAGACAGATTTAATCTCTGTTTCATAATATCGAATTGGAAATCAGATATTTTTACATCTGAAAAGAATCTGAATATATGACTCCCTCCATTTCCAGGAGGTTTTTTTCTGATTTTTCGCAAATATCCAGCCTCTTCAAAGATTTTGAAATACTTATCAATTGTCTTCCGGTTAACACCTTTTCGCTTGGCTATCTCCTCTGGATAGACTTGCCAGTTTGGATGATTAGCCAGTACCACCATCATGATGCCAACAGCTGTAAAATCCATCGCAGGATCATTAATGAAACTATTACTAACAGCTGTGTAGTCATTAGTTGGATTTCTGAAAGATGAACTGGCAATCCAAATCTTTAAAGTATGTCATACGCTCTCCTTTCTTTTTGTTTAATTCGTTAAACTTTTTCTTTAAAAAAAATCTTTCACTTGCTTATTAAAAACTGCTGCTAATTTTTGAAGTGTTCGAATTTTCACTGTTGACGACTGACCTGATTCAATCAAGTGTATTGTTGTTCGAGAAACATTTGACTTCTCTGCAAGTTCTTCTTGAGACATTTTCTCTTTTTCACGCCATTTTCTTAAACGTTCTCCTTGCACGCACTCACCCCCCTTATCTAAATTCATCCAAGCTGACTTCCAGTGCATCAGCGATTTTCTTAACTGTGTCAAAATATAAATCTTTTACCTCTCCATCTCTTAAACGATAGATACCAGCTGTTCCGATTCCCGCTTTTAAACAAAGTTTATAAACTGTCCAATTTTTCTCTGAAAGCTTTTCAGAGATTTTATCCCAGAGCATATCTGTTTTTCTCCTTTTCTAGCTTTATTTTTATAATTTCTACACTTATATACGCCATTACACTATATATTGTGCTTGTTGTGGGTTTCTGCTCCTTATTTGCACTATATATTGACAAACATTGTCTTTTATCATATAATATATTTTGACTAGGACCTCTCACCGTTTTAGTCAAAAAATCAACAGAAAGGAGGAAAAAATATGGAGATGACTATCAATACTGGAATCCCTCAAGAACAAGTTACTAAAGTTGTTCACGAAAAAGGTCCAGGACACACATATGTTGAAACATTCTATCCCAACGGATTGATAATCAATTACGATATGTTGCCAGATGGAACGGTCAACGTTGATTGTAATAAACCACTACGTCTTGAACCAGACGGAACTTATACACCAGTAATGGACTGACCTTTAATAGTAACCTTTCTGCCACTAAATACGATACTTGAAGTATCTAAATTAATATCAATTGCCTTGTTGTCACCACTGTTTGAAGTTTGTCTTTCAAGGCTTTTTCTCTTCCCACTATACGGATATCGTCTTGGTCTCATTTCCTCACCCCCTTTCAAATGTGGTATAATCAAAATAAAACGATTGGAGAAATATTATGGATTCTAGTAAACTATTCTGCTTATTCTGCGGTTTCCCTGTTCCGAATCACGATGATACTTTTCGAGAAGATGAGCACTACTTTTTGATTCGTCGTCCACATTTTGCCAGCGAAGAAAATTTGAGTGACAAAATAACAATACAAACAATGAAATGTCCAAACTGTCATAAAGTTTCAGTCGACATCGTAGGCGTTGGTAGTCAATTTCCAAATCGTATTATGCACTTCAACCCTATTTCACTCGCAAAAGTCTATCCAGACTACATCCCTCAGGCTATCAGAAGTGATTATGAAGAAGCTCACGCTATCTTAAATCTCAGCCCCAAAGCTTCTGCTACCCTCTCTAGACGTTGTCTACAAGGAATGATTAGAGATTTTTGGGGAATTTCTAAAGCAAGATTAATAGATGAGATAGATGCTTTAAAGGAGTCTGTTGACCCAAGCACTAAAAATGTACTCGATGCTCTACGAAAACTTGGAAACATTGGTGCCCATCCAGAAAAAGATGTAAATCTTATAGTGGATATCGAACCGAATGAGGCTCACAAGTTGCTGAAGTTTATAGAATTACTTATGCAAAAATGGTATATCGAGCGTCATGACAACGAGCAATTACTACAAGATATTTTAGATTTGGACAAATATAAACAAGATCAACGCAAACCTAAAAATTCTTGATAATGTGGAGAGCACGGGTCTAATTCAAATATTAGAATGCCGTCCATATTGTAATACTGCTCGACAACTCGAATACTATCCGCTTCAGTTCCTTCTCCTCTCAAAATTGAAAGGTGGATAACTTTTTCAACCGCAAATCCATCAGGTCTACCACGTCTATCGTGGTATTTTTCTTTTTGTCCTGGCATTTCTCTACTCCTTCCCTTGTTTATCACATCGGTACTTCACTATCTGACGAATAGTAAAAGATACAATCACAAATCCTGCTAGGATTATCAATCCAGTTTCTTCACTCATTGCTTTTCACGGCAAATGATGGTACACTATCAAGTAGAGGTTGGGGCTTCTGCCCCTTTCTCTACTTTTTGTTTTGAAGCTTACGTTTGTGTTCTAAGATTTGTTTGTGCCACAAACGAGCTTCTCTGACTAAGCCTAGTACCAAAATGACGGTTGCAGTGTCCTTGGTTGCTAGGCTTTTTATGATGTGTTCCATCATTTGCCTTACCTCCTTTTCCTTAAGCTTGATTATAGTTTAACACGTTAAACATAAAATGTCAAGTGTGTTAAACAAAAAAATTTACTTTTTTTATTTAAAGATGTATAATAGATTAAACAATATATAGAAAGGGGTTTTTAAATGAAGTTAGGAGAATTGCTAAAATCATATAGAGCAGAGCATAAATTATCAATGGATGCTTTTTGTGAATTATCTGATTTAACAAAAGGATATATTTCTATGCTTGAAAAAAATGAACATCCGAAATCGAAAAAGCCCATTGTCCCATCTTATGACACAATAGAAAAAATTGCTAAAGGAATGCAAATTTCTACAGAAGATTTAATTGATATGCTTGATGACGATCAAGAAATTCAAATCAACGCTACTCCAGTTCTTCTCTCAAAATCCCCTATCCAAACCATCTATGACCAACTAGAACCGAATGGACAAAGAAAAGTTATCACATACGCTGAAAAATTACGGGACGAACAAGAGACACGAAGAAAAACGAAGAAAAACGAAGTATCGGAGAAAGTTGTTCAACTCTATGGTTACGACTACTACGACCACGCTACTTCTGCTGGTACTGGGCAGTATTTGAATGATGTACGAGTGGAGCGGATTGAGTTACCAGTGGATGTTGATGCTGACTTTGTTATTCCAATCAAAGGGGACTCTATGGAGCCAGACTACCAAGATGGCGACCTGATATTTATCCAGACAAGCGTTGACTTGAATGATGGTGTTATCGGAGTGTTTAACTACAACGGAGAGGCATATATCAAGCAGCTAGTGATTGATAAAGAACAGGCTTACCTCCACAGCTTGAACCCAGAATACAAGGACATGCCAATCACACCAGAGACGGATTTTCGAATTATCGGTGAGGTTGTAGATTTGTATAGAGAAAAATAAGAAGGTGAAAACAATGAAAGAAATTATTTATTTAGATACAAAACTGGTCAATTCATTGTTGGCTCAGCAAAACTCTGGTCTCATAACTAAGTTAGTGAATGAAGATGGAGAAAGCGACGCTAGAACTGAAGGAAGTACAGAGCAAACAACCACATCCAGTGACGCTGGCATCTCTGCTCTATTAAAAGCAACAGGAAGCTATTCTAACACTAATGTTGATAGTTACAACTTTGTATTTTCTAAGTCAAATAAAAATCTAGTAGAAACTGCTCTTGATGATCATTCTTTAGATTTGCTTATCACTGGTCTTGAGGCGAAAGAACTTATAAAACACAGCGATTACCAAGATGGTGACTTAATTTCTGTATCTGGAGAGTTAACTGTTTTTAACTTTGAGCAATTAGCAAATACAAGTGATTTAGAAGAAATAGAATTTTTACTTCCTGAATACGATGAATTTAAATCGCTACAATCAGAATTGAGAAAAATAAAGGGCAAAGACAAACACCTACCTAGGATTAAACAAATCCAAGAAGAACTTTCCATGAATAGTTGGAATAACTTTAAGACGATGAAGCATGTGTCTTCTTACTTAACAAAGTTATTACCTGAAACAAATCTAATCAAAATTAGTAATACCTTCAGCATACTTCCGCTTGAATTTCTTCGAGTTCAAAGTGTTCAGCTTAGTTTTATGCAACTAGGAAAGAGAAAAATAAAAATGCTAGGTATCTGCTCTTCAACTTTTGACGAACAAATACCTAGCGATTTCTCACATATGAAAGATAGTAACTTGATATTGAGGTACGCTCCAACAACAATCTTGAATATTATGCTTGGTTCTTTTGGGATGGTAAACAAAGATGATCACCTCGTAAGACCTATTGCTATTTATTTCGAGGACTAAATAGATGTCCGTAGCGCTGATTAAAACACTCTCTTTTTAAATCGAGTTCTTTCTCGCCTGTTTTAATATCCATGCGGACTCTATCAGCAAATTCATTGTGGCGCAATTCCATTTCTTTTTTAGATTGCTCCATCTTTTGACGCTGTTGATTGATGTGAGTAAAAAAAGAAAACATATTATCGCACCACCTTTCATCACTATTTTACAACGAACAATAGTAAAAATCAACTGTTTCCACTTTTTCCACTTTGGAAATAGTTGGCATATAAAAAACGGAAATAAAGGAGAATACCAATGAAAAAACTACTAACAACATCAGCTATCTTGCTTAGTGCTACAGTTCTAGTAGCATGTTCTAACAACCAATCAGCTACCAAGGATAGCGCAGAACAACCAAAAACAGAGCAAACTAAAGCAAATGACAAACCTGCTTCTAAAAAGGCTACTAGCTTAGACGATTTTAAAAAAGCGTTAGAAAGTAATGGCTTCACAATCAAAGAGGAAATAAAAAAATCAGCTAGTCTTATTCAAGCTGAATCAGGAAAAGGATTTATCTTAGAGGATGATACTGCCGTAGAGGTTTACGAGTATTACGATAAAAACCCGATGTTTGAAGAGGCTAAGAAAGAAAAAGAGCTAATCGGACACCCTGCTTATATCTACGGGAATTATGTTGTTTTAGTGCTCAATGCTACAGACTCAAAAGATAAGATTTTAGATAGCTTCAAAGGATTTGAGTAGAGAAAAACCAACTTTCCCCATTTTGAAAACAAGTCAAACAAAAAATCCCCACGCTCTCAAACTTTGGCGAGTCTGAGCGTAGGGCAAAGTGATTGTATAGTAAAATCCCTAACTACTTAGGTTGTTTTACTATACTCTATTTTACCATAGAATGGAGTAAAAAATGAAAAAAATCGAAAGACCATCAAAAAAAACAATAGAAAAACTGTATAATGACCAAAAACTTACCCTTGAAGAATGTTGCCAAATACTAGGTATAAAGTCACCTATTACTCTTAGAAAATGGATGAGAGAACTTAGAATAGAGACTAGGGACGTCAATAGATTGAACTCTTTAGAACATAGATTGGGGCTTACAGAGGATGAACTCAAAATAAAACTTGAACATATGTATTTTCAAGAAAATAAAGGACTAAACAGGATAGCTAAAGAGTTAGGGGTGACGCGTACTGTTATCAGTAGGAGATTTGAAAAATTTGGAATAAAAAAACTTGACCCTGTTTCAGCTAAAACCGTATTTGGTTCAGCCGAAAACAGCGGAAATTGGAAAGGAGGTAGGATAGTACAAAACGGCTACTATATGGTTCGCTGTCCAAATCATCCAAAAGCCATGCTAGGCTACGTATATGAGCATAGACTGGTTATGGAACAACATATCGGACGCTATCTAGAAAAAGATGAAATAGTACACCACAAAAACAGGGATAAACAAGATAACAGATTAGAAAATCTTGAAATACTAACACCATCAGAACATAACAAGGTACACCGTAAAGAGCTAAACGAAAGCCGATGGGGGTGATTGTATGTCAAAAGCAGCAATATACATTCGCGTTTCGACTGCAATTCAAGCTGAGGAAGGTTACTCAATAGACGAGCAGAAAGCCAAGCTGGAAGCCTATTGCAAAATCAAAGATTGGAAGATATACGATGTTTATGTTGATGGTGGATTTTCAGGCTCAAACACAAAAAGACCCGAACTAGAGCGCTTGATTTCAGACGCTAAACGCAAGAAATTTGATATTGTACTTGTCTATAAGCTGGACCGTCTGAGCCGTAGTCAAAAAGACACGCTTTACTTAATTGAAGATATTTTCATAAAGAATAATATAGCCTTTCTGAGCCTACAGGAGAATTTTGACACCTCTACTCCCTTTGGAAAGGCCATGATTGGGCTACTCTCTGTCTTCGCTCAGCTAGAAAGGGAGCAAATCAAGGAGCGTATGCAACTTGGTAAAATAGGACGGGCCAAGGCTGGAAAATCCATGATGTGGGCTAAAACATCCTATGGATACAATTATCACAAGGAAACTGGAACTGTGACTATCAATCCAGCTCAGGCTCTAGCTGTTAAATTTATATTTGAGAGTTATCTGAGAGGGAGATCCATTACTAAACTGAGAGATGATCTAAATGAGAAATACCCTAAACATGTGCCTTGGAGCTATCGGTCTGTCAGGGCTATACTAGATAACCCTGTCTATTGTGGTTTCAATCAATTCAAGGGAGAAGTTTATCCAGGTAATCATGAGCCGATAATTACAGAGGAAGTTTATAATAAGACTAAGGAAGAACTGAAGATCAGACAAAGGACAGCAGCAGAGAATGTCAATCCTAGACCATTCCAAGCTAAGTACATTCTATCAGGTATCGCCCAATGTGGATATTGTGGCGCTCCTTTAAAAATTATGTTAGGCGTAAAGAGGAAAGATGGAAGCAGGCTTAAGAAATACCAATGCCACCAAAGGCACCCACGAACGCTGAGAGGCGTTACTACCTACAACGACAATAAAAAGTGTGACTCAGGATTTTACTACAAAGACAAGCTAGAGGGCTATGTGCTAGAAGAGATAGGCAAACTACAAGATGACGCTGATTACCTAGACAAAATATTTTCAGGAGACAATGCTGAGACCATAGACCGTGAGAGCTATAAGAAACAAATAGAGGAGCTATCAAAGAAACTGAGCAGACTTAACGATTTATACATAGATGACCGTATTACCATTGAAGAATTACAGAGCAAGTCAGCCGAATTTATAAGCATGAGGGCTACTCTTGAGACTGAACTGGAAAACGATCCAGCTCTTGGAAAAGACAAAAGAAAGGCTGATATGAGGAAACTGCTAAACGCTGAGAAAGTCTTTTCAATGGGCTACGAAAATCAAAAGGTGCTTGTTAGAGGGCTTATAAACAAGGTTAAGGTGACAGCTGAGGACATTATTATCAATTGGAAAATATAAATAATTTTAGTAACCAACATTTCCACAAGTGTGAAAGCCTTCACTTTCGCTTTTTTCAAGAATGTCATCATTTTTTTCATTTTAAAAATTTACCTCCATATTT
>ERZ773267.1807-NODE-1807-length-11421-cov-3.374186_pt1 | contig 11421 bp, 10 predicted proteins | sample MGYA00511959_ERZ773267 | MGnify/ENA primary metagenome ERZ773267 (study PRJEB29015, sample SAMEA2738165) | human oral metagenome | biome: human oral; feature: human-associated habitat; material: saliva | place: China | collected 2240 ... | reverse complement strand
AGTTAAAAGGAAAAGAAAATATAAAAGAAATATTTGAGGGATTTTCTGAAGAAAGTATTAAAAGAAGTAATGTTCTTGTAGAAAGAGTTAAAGAATACGAAAAAGAATATCCTTTTGAAAAATTCTTAGAAGAAATTGGAGAAAAAGAAATGAAAAAATTTTAAGAAATGAACTGAATCCGGCGTCTTATTCCTTTGCTCCAAAAAGCAAAAAGAGAGGGGCCCCCTCTCGATTCTATCCACTACATTTTATTTGTTCGGAACTATGGCAAGTGTCTTTCCTAACGGCACAAGCAACTTAATCAAAGTATTTACTTGCGGAAGAGTTTTTCCACTTTCAATTCTTGCTATCATGGGTTGCTTCACTCCACTTAGCTCTTCCAGTCTCTTTTGACTGATGCCTTTTTCGTTTCTGGCTTTGATAAGTTCCCCAATCAGAGCGACTCTTAAATCGCTCTCGGCAATTTCTTCCGCTGTATACAACTCTTTTTGCACATCTCTCCATGTAAAATCAGAAACAGCACTATTTTTCATTATAAACCTCTTTTCTTTAAATCTTCTATCTCTCTAAGAGCTTGCTCAATTTCTCTCCTAGGTGTCCTCTGCGTTTTCTTCTGAAAATGATGTAGTAAAACAAAGCTATCATCTTCCCATGTAACGAAAAAAATTCTCCTTTGTTATTACAATACAACAATAAAGAAAAAGAATCAATAACTTATTGGTTATTGATTCTTTTTCTTTGAAACACGAATTTTGTGTCAAATCAGAAACATGGCATCCCCAAAACTGAAAAAGCGATATCTCTCCTTAACCGCCTCTTCGTAAGCATGCAAAACATTTTCCCGCGTAGAAAAGGCGGAAACCAACATAATTAGGGTAGACTCCGGCAGATGGAAGTTCGTAATGAGTCCGTCCATTACCTTAAAGCGGTAGCCCGGGTAGATGAAAATATCTGTCCAAGCACTGCCCGGATGTAGAACTCCATTTTCATCCGCATTGGACTCAATCGTTCTGCAGGAGGTGGTTCCCGTACAAATGATTCTGCCCCCATTTTTCTTCGTATTATTGATTAACTCCGCAGTTTCCTTATCAATAATGTAAAGCTCCGAGTGCATGTGATGCTTTTCCACATCCTCCACCTTTACCGGACGAAATGTTCCAAGCCCTACATGAAGGGTAACATAGGCAATTTTTATCCCCTTTTCCTCTACCTTTTCGAGTAGCTCTTTTGTCCAATGGAGTCCCGCAGTCGGTGCCGCCGCAGAACCCTCTTCTTTCGCATAGACGGTATTGTATCTTGTCTTATCTTCTAACTGCTTCGTGATATAGGGAGGAAGCGGCATTTCTCCAAGCTTATCCAAAATCTCCTCGAAAATCCCCTCAAAATGGAATTCTATAATTCGATTTCCGTCTTCCTTACATTCCAGAACTGTTGCGGAAAGCAAGTTCTCCGCAAAGACGATTTTGGCTCCGCTACGAAGTTTCTTTCCCGGTCGAACTATACATTCCCAGCTTTTATCCGTGAGCCTTGTGAGAAGCAGAACTTCCACATGCGCCCCTGTTCCCGCCTTTACACCATGTAAACGCGCAGGGATAACTTTCGTATTGTTTAAAACCAGACAATCGCCTTCTCTAAGATAGGAAAACACATCTTCAAAATGCTTATGCTCGATTGATCCACTTTTTCTATCCATCACAAGAAGCCGGGAGGCAGAACGCTTTAACAAGGGGTCCTGTGCAATCAGCTCTTCCGGTAAATCATAATAAAAATCCTTGGTATTCATCTTATCTCTTTCCGCTCCCTGCAATGTTTTTTCAGGGAGGCATAAAACTCTGAACAGTTATGCTCCTTCGTTTGACTCTGACTGAGCCGTTTCCCCTTCCTGCCCGCCGGATGTTTCAGTAGCAGGGCTCTCCATACTCTCCCCGGTACTTCCTCCATCGGTTGTTTCCGGAACACTTGCACTTGTCTCTTCCGTCGGACCGTTATCATCCATCTCAATGAGAGATACCTCGGAATCAATGGAAGCCTGATCTTCCGTATATATTCTTCCGGTTTGAAATGCATCATAAAGTACGGCAAGACGAGAGTCGGAAGAAAGTGCCTCTAAAAGCTGAGAATCTACAGCTTGGATTAAATCTTTTACCTCATCATGAGTCTGAATATATTCATGGACAAATTTTGTCTGCTCCGGGGTTTTATTTTCCACGAGTTCAAAAGCATTCGCCTCATTTACCCGCATATAGCAGTACATAATTGCGGGAGCCGGTGTTTTTGCCCTACGAAAGCGGACTTTATACTGCAGGAAAATGAGTTTCTCATTTTCTCCTATACCGGGAACAGCGTAAGTCTTGATGTCCTCATAAGACTCAATATAACCGGACTGTGTTTTTAGCTGACTCTGCAATTTATTTCTTTGTTCTGTACTTTGGTTTGTAACACCACTTAAACGATACAGGGTATCTACATCGGCAGAAAGCTTAGCCTGAAAATATTCACCAAAAAAGCTCTCCAAGACGTCATCGTTGTATTCCTTTAAAACCGGCTCTGTTGCCTCCTCGGGAATATTGGATGGTGATTCCAGTTCTGAAGTCGAAATCGGTATTTTTAAATTAAGTGGAGAGGAACCGCCCATACCAAGAAATTCCAAAAACTTAATTAATAAAATCAGCAACAGAATAAGGATAGGAATCAGCATAATCTTTCTATCCTCATTGACTTCTCTTTTTTTTCTTTTATTGCGTAAAATGCGTTGGCTTTGGTTTCTCTTCTTCAATATAATTTTCTGTTCGGATTTTTTGGAAAGAAGATTTGCCACATCATCTAAATTATCTACGTTTTTTCCCATAAAACTATCCTTTACTGTTTTATTTAACCGATATATCTTACCTTATTTTTTCTAAAAAATATAGATGTATGACCATAGCTTAAAAAAGATGTTATTACTTCTTTATTCTCTTTATGACAGTTCCCTAAAGGTATGGCATACTTCGTAAGCAATATTCATTAAAAAACAAGGACAAGGAATATTTTCCTTCGCCTTGTTCAAAATTTGTTTATTTAATAATATCAAATTATGATTTCTTGACTTTATAATTAAAAAATAAAAGAGCAACAGCAAAAATAAAAAGTCGACTGTATTTTTGCATTGACAATGATAGAATGGTCCTATAGAATAATGATAATAATTATTGTTTTAAAACTTCTGTTACTCAATAGTAGTAACAGCTTATAGAAAAAGGAGGTAGTATGTCATTATTAAACAAGGAAGTGGAGGATTTTTCCGTTAACGCTTACCACAAGGACAGCTTTTGCACTGTGGAGAAGAAGGACATTTTAGGAAAGTGGTCTGTATTCTTTTTCTATCCCGCGGATTTTAGCTTTGTTTGTCCTACAGAGCTGGAAGATTTGCAGAACAAGTATGCGGAGTTTCAGAAGATTGGTTGTGAAATCTATTCCGTATCTACCGATACCCATTTCGTGCATAAGGCTTGGCACGATGCATCTTCCAAGATTGGAAAATTAAGCTTTCCGATGCTCTCCGATCCCAGCCATAGCCTTTCCAAGGCCTTTGAAGTATTTCCGGAGAACGGAAGCCTTGCAGAAAGAGGAAGTTTCATTGTGAATCCGGAAGGAAAGATTGTAACCTATGAAGTAAGTGCCGGAAATATCGGAAGAAATGCGGATGAGCTTCTTCGTAAGGTTCAGGCCTGCCAGTTTGTAGCAGAGCATGGCAATGAAGTTTGCCCTGCAAGATGGACACCGGGAGAAAAGACCTTAAAGCCCGGAATTGACTTAGTTGGAAAGATTTAATAAAGAATTGAATCAAGAGATTTTCCCATTCGCAATTCTGTGTTAGAATTCTGCGAATGGGATTTTTTATTCTTAACGAGTATCCTACGGGTAGCGTGCAATGTCTCGTTTGCTATGAACTTCTTCATGAAGGGGAAGATTGTAAAATCTAGGGTGAGATTATAAATCTTCTGAAATAGAGTGTTGAAATATAGGGGAATAAGGGGAAAGTATGGGATTTCTCTTTGAAGAGAAAGAAGATAGGAATGGAAAATATGCGGAAATCACCGGATATGAGGGACGTATCCGTCATTTGCTGATTCCGAAAATGGTGGAAAACGAAGCAGGACTCATGCTTCCGGTGCGGGTGATTGGCAGCCATGCCTTTGACGGCAGGGAGGATTTATGTTCGGTGGAGCTTCCGGAGACGGTGCACACCCTAAGAAGTTTTTCCTTTTTTAACTGTGTTCACCTTTCTCATATTCGTCTCTTTGACAGCATTGAAGATTATTATGACGGCAGCTTCCGGCAGTGCAGAAGTCTGCAGGAAATTGATGTACATTTGCTTAGAGAGGGACGTTTTCAGATTCTTAGAGATATCTTAGGGGACAGTGACAGGCAGATTCTTCTGCATCTGACGATGGAAAAAGGGGAGTGTGCCCTGCTTTTTCCCGGATATGTGGATAAGGTTCGGGAAAATACCATGGCCAGGCAGATTCACGATACGATAGAGGGCTGCGGCTACAGCTACAGGCAAACAGTAGGTCGTTCCCAAATAGATTTTCGTCTTTATGATAAGCATTTCCAAAGGGCTACCTATGATACCAAAGAGGCGGCGGTGTTGATTGCCCTTTGCAGACTCCGATATCCTATGGAATTACTGGACTGGGCCAAGGAAGAGTATCTTCATTTTTTGAAAGAAGAAGGAGAATTCTCCATTTCCTTTCTCTTGGAAGAGGGAGAAGAGGAGTGGATTCGTTATTATTTGTCTTTGGAAATTTTGTCTAAGGAGGCCTGCGAGAAGGCTCTTTCTCTCTTGTGGAAGCAGGAGCATCCGGAGCTTACGGCCCTGTTTTTAGCTTATCAGGAAAAGCATTTTCCCAAGAAAAAGGAGGAGATGTTCTTTGATATTTCGGATTTGTAAGAGGAAAAGTTTAGGGAAGAATGATTTGGAAGAAATGATGCGGGATAATGCTCGCTGATTGAGCGAAATTCTCGTGGATATAGTAATTTTGTGAAATTGTGTATGGAAAGGAAGGAAAATGAAGGGAAAGAGGGAAGAAAGACGTCCTACCGCCCAGGGAAGTTTAAATGACCTTGGCAGCAGGATTTTAAATCAATCTCGTTATGAACTAAGTCTTTCCATGCGGCATTTGGCAAGAGCTTTGGATAGGCTTCCCTATGAGATGGATTTTCATACCCAAAGGATGGGAACAGAGGGGGAGCGGATTCATTTTCATCCCGAGTTCATCTTCCAGCTTTTTATGGAAAGCCCCCAAAAGTTAAATCGTCTTTATATGCATAGCCTGCTCCATTGCCTTTTTCGGCATATGTTTAAAAATGAAGATAAGAAGGAAGAGCTTTGGAACATGGCCTGTGATATTCATGTGGAATATGTGTTGGATTCTTTGGATGTGGATTTACTGAAAAGACCTGCGGGGGAATATCGGGAGAATACCTTCCAAAGATTGGAAGAGAAAATCAAAACCTTAAGTGCGGAGCGAATTTATCAGTATTTGGAAGAGGCGGATTTGGATTATGATGCCTGGGAACGCTTAGAACGGGAGTTTTACAAGGACGACCATGTATTTTGGAAGGTCATAGACAGAAAGGATGCTCCCGGACAGGAAGGAGAGGGGGATAGCGATGGGGCGCCCCTTCCTTTGCCGGAGGATTTTACGCCCAATGACAACCCTTCCGGGGAAGAGAATGAGGGGGAGAAAAAGGACAGTGGTGATAATACTTCGGCTGAGCATTCTGAAGAGAAGGATTCTAAGGACGAAGATTCCAAAGATAGAGATTCTCAAAATACAGATTCTCAAAATAAAGATTCCAAAGATATAGAATCCCAAAATACCGAATCTCAAAATACAGATTCTAAAGATATAGATCCTAATGCGAAGGATGGTTCTGCTCAGGAATCTATGCCTTCTAAAGACTCTTCCGGGGACAGGAAAGCTCCTTTTCATGAAGATAAGCAAGGAGAGGATTCTTCTAGGGGACAGCAGGGGGATAGAAAAGAGGAAGAAAGACAGCGTAAGGAGCAGGAGGAGAGAGAAGAGCGGGAAGCAAAGAAAAAGCGAGATGCGCTTTCCAAGGAATGGGAGGACATCAGTAAAAGGACGGAGCAGGAAATCGAACATTCCTCAAAAGAAAAACAAGAAGAACAGGGGAGTCTGGCCTGGTTTTTGCGTTTGGAACAGAAGAAATATACGGATTTTCGAGATTTTCTCCGGAGGCTGTCCGTGGATAGGGAAGAGATGGAAGTAGACTTGGATTCCTTTGACTACGGTTATTATTACTACGGCTTGGAACAGTATGGAAATATGCCTCTAATCGAGGAAAACGAGTATAGAGAAGGCAGAAAGTTGCAGGAGCTGGTCATTGCCATTGATACCTCTCATTCCACCAAGGGGGAGATGGTTAAGGGTTTTTTGGAGGAAACTGCCGGCATTTTAAAGCAAAAGGACGCCTTTTTCCAAAAAGTGAAGGTGCACATTTTGGAATGTGATGATGAATTACGGAAAGACATTTGTCTGGAAAATGTAGAGGATTTAGAACAATACAGCAAAAATTTTGCGGTAAAGGGAGGCTACGGAACGGACTTCCGCCCGGTTTTCCGCTATGTTTCAGATTTACAGAAACGGGGAGAACTGAAGAATTTGAAGGGGCTGATGTATTTTACCGATGGGAAGGGGCGTTATCCCAAGGAGGCACCGCCCTATGTTACCGCCTTTGTCTTCCCGAAGGGAGAGGATATCGATGATGACAATGTTCCATTCTGGGCGATGAAGCTGTACCAAAGGGAGAAGGATTAGTAAAAAAGCGAAGAGACTATAAGGAGAACTTTATGAATATAGAAGAAGCAAAAGAAGAAATCAAAAGGACGGTGAAGGCCTATCATCAAAAGGATGCCTCCGGTTGCTATAAAATTCCGGTGGAACGGCAAAGACCTTTGTTCTTGATGGGACCTCCGGGAATCGGAAAAACCGCTATCGTGGAGCAGGTGGCAGAGGAACTGGGAATCAATCTGATTTCCTATACCATTACCCACCATACCAGACAGTCTGCCATCGGACTGCCTTATATTTCCAAGAAAATGTATGGAGACAAAGAGGTTTCCATTACGGAATATACCATGTCGGAGATTGTGGCCTCCGTTTATGAACAAATTGAAAAGACCGGCATTTCCGAAGGAATCCTCTTTCTGGATGAAATCAATGCGGTGTCGGAGACATTGGCGCCTACCATGCTGCAATTTCTTCAGTATAAGACCTTCGGTATGCATCAGGTTCCGGAGGGCTTTGTGCTGGTGACTGCAGGAAACCCTACGGAGTACAACAAATCCGTTCGGGACTTTGACATTGTAACCTTGGACAGACTGCGAAAAATCGAGATTCAGGAGGATTTTTCCAGCTTTAAAAACTATGCCTATAATGCAGGGCTTCATTCCGCCATCCTTTCCTACCTGGAAATCAAGAAGGAAAATTTCTACTTTGTGAAGCAGGATTTAGACGGAAAACGCTTTGTTACCGCCAGAGCCTGGGAGGATTTGTCCAAAATTATGCAGGTCTACGAGGAGCTTCATTATCCTTTGGAAGAAAAGCTGATGGCGGAATATCTTGCGGATGAAGAGGTGGCTAAGGACTTTGCCCTTTACTATGACCTGTATTGCAAATACAGAGAAATCTATCATGTACCGGATATTTTGGCAGGAAAAGAAATCAAGGATGTCAGCCTCTTTGTACAGGCTCCCTTTGACGAAAAAATCAGCTTGCTATCCCTTTTGGTGGAGGCTTTGCAGAATGGATTTTATCGTTACAAGCAGGAACAAAAAGAACAGGAGCATATCTTCGGTCTCTTAAAGAAGGCGAAGGAGAAAATGCAGGAGCTTCCCTTGGAGCAGGTACTGGGGCAGGAAGAAAGGACTTTGGAGCAACAGAGAAAACGGGCTAAGGAAGCAAAAATGCTTTCCAAAGATCAGGAAAAGCGCTATGCCCATCTGCTTAGCACCCTGTCGGAGTACTTAAAGCTTTTACAGGAACAAAGCCAAGCCTCAGAGGAGGAAAAGTTCGGGCTTCTGAAGTTTGCTTTCCAAGAGAAAGAGGAGGCAAGAAAAAAGGATGTGGAAGAAACCGGGAAGATGCTCAGCAACGCCCTTCACTTCTTAGGAGAAGTCTTTGGAGAAGGACAGGAGTTGCTGCTCTTCTTATCGGAGCTTAGTAAGAGTAAGTATGCCTTGGCCTTCTTGTCCGAGGTGGGAAATGAAACCTATTCACAGTATAACCAGTATCTTTTATTGCAGGATCAGAAGAAGTCCTTGCAGGAAGAGCTTAGGGCGCAAATGGAGCTGTAAGAAGAAAATATTTCCAGATTTTTTATCATTAGCTTTAATGGCTCCCCGGAATTTAGGGATAGTATAAGAATATTCAGTAAATGCACTGCATAAAATTATAAACATAATTTTTGTTTTTTCCTAGCCTTTTTTCTTGCTTTGTCTTAATATAAAGAAGATAAACCAAGCTGTTTAGATGCAGTTTTATATACATTTTTGTTGAGAAAGAGTAGGGCGCTATGGGAAAGAGACCAAGAATCAAATTAACGGTTACCGACAGAAGAGGCAAGATGGGCTGCCATAGAGGACACCATGTAGGACAGACCTTTGATTTTGATACGGAGCGGGGAGAGATTTGCCCTATGGCCATGCACTGTGCCTTTCCTTATATTGATATATTACGTTACGGCGGAAAGATTCCCGGACAAGAAGAAGGAACAGCAGAGTTTTGCTGTTCCGATGCAGATACCATTATGGTATTTAAGGCAGAAATTGTAGAGGACGAGGGGGTTTAGAAGATAAAGCCATATTTATGGAGAAGCTTCTTCGCCATTTCACAATCTTCTCCGGTATAGAAGGAGATTTGCAGAGCTCCTTCTCCTTTTTCACGGTTATGATTGATGCCGAGATTTCGGATGCTGACCATATTGGAAGCCAGAATGGTGGAAATAATGGAAATGGCGCCCGGATGATCCTGCACATGAAGAGAAATTGCATATTCGCTATGAATCAGTCCCTGGGCGGAGCTGTCCATGGAATTCCGGTATTCTCCGGATTCCCGGAAGAGCTCTGCAATACCCTGGGGCTCTTCTTTTTGTATAGACGTTTTTATTTCCTCCAATAAGCTCTGGTAATGCTTCAGCATTTGGATAATCGGCTCTTTATTACTGAGGCAGATTTGCTGCCACATAATGGGAGAAGAGGAGGCAATACGGCTAATGTCTTTAAAGCCGCCGGCGGCAAGCTTTTTCATAGTTCCCTTCTCATCCTCTTCCTTTAAAAGCTTCACAAGGCTTGCGGCAATCAGGTGGGGCAGGTGGCTTACGCAGGCCACGGATTTATCATGCTCTTCCGGGCTCATCACAAAGGGAATGCTGCCAATAGAGGAGAGAAAACTTTTCATTTTCTCGATAGACTCTGTAGGAAAGTCCTGCCCGGGAGTTAGGAGATAATAAGCATTTTCCAAAAGAAGAGAGTCGGAGGCTTTGTATCCGGAAGACTCCGAGCCTGCCATAGGGTGTCCACCGCAGAATCTTGCAGAAAGTCCTAAGGCTTCCGCCTCTTCCATAATAGATTGTTTGGTGGAACCTACGTCAGTCAGCAGGGTATGGGAGGAAAGTTTTTCTGTTAAGTCTCGTAAAAAACGCAGATTATATTCTACCGGGGTACAAAGAAAGAGAAGATCCGTATTCCTATCTATTTCGTCGATACTTTGCAAAGCCTTCTCCACGACTCCTTCCGAAATAGCCATCTCTACGGAATGTTGATTCTTCTCCAGTACAGAAATCTTTGCTTTGGGATAGGCCTTTTTGATGGCTTTGGCAATAGAGCCTCCGATGAGTCCCAAACCGATAAAAGTAAAATTTTGCCACTCCATATTTTTCTCCCCCCTTATGAAACAATATCTTTCCAAATTATACAGGAAAATGCCGGAGAAGGAAAGAAAGGGGAAGGTGTAGAAGAAGTTGTGAAAAGGAAAATGGGCGATAAAAGAAATACTATGTTCCCGATTATGTAAAAAAAACAGAGGCGCTACCCCAGCTACTCGTAGCCTGGTCCTACCCGCAACCTCTGTCATTGGAGGAAATTTAGCACAATTCAAAAGGGATGTCAATAATAGGTTCTTGGCTTTTGTCTTATAAAAGCTTAGAACCCCTGCGTGGCGAAGTTAGCGAGAGCGTGCCCCAAATTCAGACCCATACTGTATGAAAATAAAATCTATTAAATCTTCTTATATCCTCATTTATCCCTTAATTCCTGATTGTGCCACCCCTTCGATAAACTGTTTTTGGAAGAGGAAGAAAATCAAAATGACGGGAATCACCGCCATCACCGCTCCCGCCATCTGCATGGGATACTGAGTGGTGTACTGCCCCTGCAAGGTGGAGAGGGCAGGCCCCAGAATCATGTTTTTTGGAGAGGTGTTTACAATGAGGGGCCACATAAAGTCATTCCAAGCAAATTTAAAGGTGAAAATGCTTAAGGTCACAAGCCCCGGTTTCACCAAGGGTAACATGATTTTTCCAAAAATCTGATAGCGGTTGCAACCGTCAATAATGGCCGCTTCTTCCAGTTCCTCCGGTAGGGAGAGGAAAAATTGCCGCATCAAGAAGGTTCCGAAGGCGCTGAAAAGGTTCGGAATAAAGAGGGCGGGGATACTATCCAAAAGCCCCATTTTCTGAATAATCAGATACTGAGGAATCAGGAAGATCTGTCCCGGTACCATAAGGACGGAAAGCAGCAGAATAAAGATGACATTTTTAAAGGGAAACTTTATTCTGGCAAAGGCATAGCCCGCCATTGTTGCCGTTACCACCGCACAAAGCACTCTAAAGAAAATCAAAAGCAGGGTATTTCTATAGAGCAAAAGGAAATCCATATTGGCAATAACCGCCTTAAAGGCATCTGTTCGCCAAACCTTCGGGAAAATAATAAAAGGATTCACGGAGGTTGCCTCTGTAGTACTCTTAAAGGCTGTCAGTACCATCCAGAAAAAGGGAACCAACATGGTAATGGAAATCAATACCAGGGTAAGATGCACGACAAAACTACTGATTTTTCTATTTCTCTCTAAGCTATCCATAGGTACTCCTTTCTTAATTATAGTAAACCCACTTCTTCTGCCCGATCATCTGTAACACAGTAACCAGTAAGGTCAGAAGGAGGAGCACCACCACAATGGTTGAACCATAACCGATATTTTTGTTTACAAAGGAATACTTATAGAAAAGATATACCAAAGACTGGGTTTTTCCCAGTGCCGGGTTGGTGTTATCAATTACCATATAAATCAAGTCAAATACCTGTAAACTGGCAATGACTCTGGTTACCAAAACGAAGAAAATTGTGGGCGA
>ERZ773267.1804-NODE-1804-length-11443-cov-11.237267_pt1 | contig 11443 bp, 9 predicted proteins | sample MGYA00511959_ERZ773267 | MGnify/ENA primary metagenome ERZ773267 (study PRJEB29015, sample SAMEA2738165) | human oral metagenome | biome: human oral; feature: human-associated habitat; material: saliva | place: China | collected 2240 ... | reverse complement strand
TCAGAGTAATTAATTTTTTTTGCTTGTGCTGTATTTTGCACTAGTGGTGCAGTTTTATGTTTATGAAACTTTCCATATTCATATCCAGAAAATACTGCCAGTCCAATTACTAATGAGCCACAAGCACCAGTAATAATCATATTTTTTTTATTCATACATATTCTCCTTAATAATATAATTCGTAATAATTTCGATTTATTATAACATGTTTAACCTTTCTTGTAAATAGGTGTCTTTACGATTTGCTATCTTGTAAAATTAATATTTTTATATTTTTTTCGTATTTTAAAATATATCTTTAATTTAATAAATTTTCATAATTACGTCTATTTAGAAAATTATATTTATTATCAATGTGCAAAAATCTTATTAATAACAATAGGCTTATAAATTTAACCTAAAAACATAAAAAAATGGATACCAACTGCATAATACAGTATGATATCCATATGTTTTTTATGTTTATTTAATTATATATAATTTTTCTTTTTTCTTATAATACTAGCTACAATTAATAAAACAAATCCTACAGAAATAGATGAATTTGCAGATATACCCGTCTTAGGAAGTATTTTCAATTGTTTTTCATCTTTAATACTTTTTGTTTCAGGTAATTCATTATTCTCTTTGTTTTCTATTTTTTCTGGAATTTCAATTTTTGTTCTTTCTTCTAAATCCTTACTACCTATTTTTATACGTTCTACTATAGTGAACTTACTGAAATGATTAATATTAAATTTCAACTCACCAGCACTATAGCTACTATTTACTTTCTCAAGAGTATTTTTATCAGCTATGTGATAAACTTCTAATTCGACATTATCTTTTTTTACAATAGCAACGGTAACTGTGCGTTCTATATTACTGTCAACTCTTGTATCATTTTTTTCAAAATGAATCTCAAAAGTCTCTATAATATTGTAATCACTACCTAGTTTATGCTTAATAGTCTTATTTAAATCATTATCATTTAATGATTCTACATACAACTTTTCTGCATAAATACTACCATTTTTAAAAGAAACCTTAATTTCACGCCCAGATAAATTCTCTACTAATACATCATTTTTAATTTCATTTTTAGAATCTGTTTCTAAAGAATTAGTAGTTGTTTTTTCTGTTTGCTTTTCTATCGGTTTAACAGAATGTTTCTCTATTGGCTTTTCTGTTGGTTTAACAGGTAGTTTCTCTGTCGGCTTTTCTGTTGGTTTAACAGGTGGTTTTTCTGTTGGTTTAACAGGTGGTTTCTCTACCGGCTTTTCTGTTGGGTTAACAGGTAGTTTCTCTGTCGGCTTTTCTATTGGTTTAACAGGTGGTTTCTCTGCCGGCTTTTCTGTTGGTTTAACAGGTGGTTTTTCTGTTTGCTTTTCTATTGGTTTAACAGAATGTTTCTCTATTAGCTTTTCTATTGGTTTAACAGAATGTTTCTCTATTGGCTTTTCTGTTGGGTTAACAGGTAGTTTCTCTATCGTCTTTTCTGTTGGTTTAACAGGTAGTTTCTCTGGCGGCTTTTCTATTACATTCTCTGGCGGAATTGGCTTAACATCAGATCTAATACTATTTTGGTCAATTATTATTCTTTTATCTGTTTGTATATCAGAATTTACCGCAGCATTTACCGTACCAATTTTAAAAATACTTAAGCCAATAATAACACTAATTATTCCAGCCGATACTTTTCTTATAGAATATTTTTTATCCTTCACTGCTTTCTCCTTATCTCAAATGATTTATAAGACCATTAAAACTATCCTCAATATTATATTACACATCAAAACAATCATCAAGCCAAACCTTCTTCTATCTAGACAAGAACGAGAAGAACCCACTTATTATCGCTACATTAAAGAAGTCTATAAATAGTGCTCCTACTATGGGCATTACAAAAAATGCTATATGCGAGTGTTTATATTTATCACAGACACTTTGCATATTTGCAATACCATTCGGCGTTGCTCCAAGTCCGAAACCTACATGTCCTGCAGATAATACTGCTGCATCATAATTTCTACCCATAAATCTAAATGTTACAAAGTAGATAAATACCCATGCTAAAAGCGCTTGTGCTAGTAATAATACTGCTAGTTGACCTGCTACACTACTTAATTCCCATAATTTCAAACTAATCATTGCCATTCCAAGGAATAAGTTCAACGAAACATCTTCTAAAATATGTACTTCTTCATAGTGTAAATCAAATTTAGTCGTATGGTCTGATATATTTCTTAGTATTGCCGCTACTATCATAGGACCTATGTAATTAGGGAAGTTTAAAAATTGATTTAAAAATGTAGAAACATAACTACCAATAAACATCGATAATAAAATTAAAAAGAATGCTTTAGCAAAATTCTCACCATCAAGTTTCCTTACATCATTATTAAAAAGAAATTCATCATTTCTCACTTTTTCATTATCTACTCTCTCCGCTACAACTTCTAATTTCTTTCCTTTAATTAACCTATTAGCTAATGGACCACCTAAACTAGATCCTGCAATAAGTCCAAAAGTAGCAGCTGCAATAGCTACACTCTTCGCTCCTGTATGTCCTAACTCTTCTACTATAGGTGCCATTGCCGCTGCAGTACCATGACCACCTGTCATAGCAGTCGAACCAGTCAGTAATGCTATTAAGGGATCTACACCTGTTAAATACCCTACACCTACAGCCACAATATTTTGAAGTATTACTAGCACTATAGCCATAATAAGGAACATACCTACTTTTTTTCCACCAACTTTCAATAACCTCCAACTTGCATTAAAACCAATGCTTGTGAAGAATAATGTCATAAAGAAACTCTGTAACGTATTGTCAAATTCAAAAATAACTAAATTACTTTTCCTTAAAATTAAATTTATTATAGCAAATAGGAAACCTCCAACAACTGGAGATGGAATACAATAAGTTTCAAAAAACTTAACCTTTTTCCTTAAGAATCTTCCTAGAATTAATATAATAACAGCCAATCCTACCGTTTGAATCATATCCATTTTAATATTTAACATACAATCATCCTTTCTTTATTTATGTTACATTTTCTTACAAAGAAATACTTAGATTTATAAAACTATAATCTAAAAGTTCTTTAAATTTGAATTATATATCCATATATTACACTTTTCAGCAATATATTTCAATTCTGCGTTAGATTTTATCACAACTAAGAAAACAAAGATGAACTAAAAAAGTTCATCTTTATTTATTAAAATATTGGTTTTAAAAATTCTGACCAAGTTTCATAATTTTCTTCTGCTTTGGCCTCTTCTCCTGTCATCCATTCGATAACAAGAGTATCATCTTCCTTAACTTCTACAAGTTGTTTATCAACTTTACACTCATAAACAATACCTACATGAACCTGTCCAACTTCTGTCTTATCATCATTTATAAGTCCAATAAAATGTAGGTTATTTAAAGCATCTTCTTCTGAAACTCCAACTTCCTCATTTAATTCACGTGCGGCATTGATTTTTAACATTTCAAAAATTGTTTTTCCTTCAACTTCATTCATATGACCACCAATACCAACAGAGGCTTTCCCGTGTAATCTCGCTTCTCCTCCACCTACTAAACGTTTGTAAACTAGTACCTCACCTGTTACTTCATCTTTTAGTAGAACATAACCAATCAATTGCTTATAGTTTGGATCTTCTTCCATATCACCACGACGTTTAACTTCGTATGATTCAAATGTAGCAATGATTTTCTCGGTTTTTTCATCATTTTTTTCTATAAATCCATAGAAATGATTTTCTTCATTACTAAACAATTCTTTTCTATTTACTACTAATATTTGTTCATCCCACTTGCTCATTATTATTCCTCACTTTTTTATTTTGCTTGATAAGTACCTTCTTTTAATTCCTTAGCTATCTTAGCAATTTTTCTGAATCTGTGATTTAAACCAGATTTAGATAATTTTCCATCTTCAATCATTTCCGCTATTTCTTTTAGTGGATATTCTGGATACTTAAGTCTTGCTTCAGCAACTACTCTAAGTTTCTCATCAATATTATCAAGTCCAATTCTTTCCTCTATTATGTTAATATCCTCAACCTGTTTTGCTGAAGCATTAACAGTTTTATTCATATTAGCCATATCACAATTTTGCATTCTATTAACTGAGTTATTTATATCTCTAACAATTCTTTCATCTTCAAATTGGAATAAAGCTTGAAAAGCTCCAACCAAGTTGATAAACTCTGCTATTTTTTCAGATTCTTTAATATAAACTATAAAGCCTTTTTTTCTTTCAAGACTTCTAGCATTCAATTTATAACTATTTAGAAGCTCATTTAATTCCTTATTGTGTTCTTCATAAGAAGAGAATATTTCCATATGATAACTAGAAGTACGAGGGTTATTAATAGATCCTCCTGCTAAAAATGCGCCACGTAGATAAGCTCTTTTCTTATCATCAGTATCAATTAATTCTTTTGCTATATCTATTCTCATTGTATAGTTGTCATTTAATATATATAAATCTGTTAATATTTCTTTAACATTTTGATCTAAACGACAAATATATACATTATTCTTTTTCAATTTCAATTTCTTTCTAACAGAAATATTTACATGAACATCATAGAAAAACTTTATTAATGAAAACATTCTTCGTGCTATAGAAGCATTCTCTGTTTGAAAACTTAAACTTAACCTACCATTTGATATATTTAATACACCATTCATCTTTATTAAGGCTGATAACTCTGATAAGAATTCTCTATCTTTTGTTATTTCTATTAAAGTTAATTCTTTCTTCATATCTGAAGCGTATGACATAAGTTCCCTCCTTATCCTAATTATTTTTTGTAACTTATATATTTTATCATGATACCTTCAATTTAACAACTCATTTGAGCTAAGAAATGAGTTAATATACAATGTACATTAACTCATTAATTCTAATATTCTATTTTTATTTTCTTCATTAACTTCAATACGCTCTTTTATGCCTTCTTTATCAAAATAAAGAACTTCGTCTGAAATCTGACATAAAAATTCATAGTCATGTGTAATTATAAATATCACAACATCATTCTTAGCTATTTCTTCTATTAATCGACTTAGTTCAATCATATTTACATAATCTAGACCGCTAGTTGGTTCGTCAAAGATTAGTACTTTTTTATTTGATAAAAGCGCAGAAGCAATAGCGACTCTTTGCTTTTCTCCACCAGATAAAGTATTCGGATGCCTATCTAAAAATTTTCTAATGTTTAATCTATCTACAACTTCATCAAATAACGATAAATTATCACTACCCAATTTTATTTCTTTTTCAACCTGATTAGTAAATAATTGATAATTAACATCTTGCATTACTTGGAATGCACTCCTTATTAACCCTCTTTTATTTAAGTCAATACCATCTAGTTTAACTTTATGTGTAGATTTATGTAGACCACTTAGAGCGTTTGCGAAAGTTGTTTTCCCACAACCATTATCACCGATAATAGTATAGATTTTTGAAGCTTCAAAACTTTCATTTTGAAGTTCAACTTTCCTATCATGAACTTTATATTCAAGTCTTTCAATATTTAGAAAATCTTCTTTAAAATTTCTATTTTCTTTATTACCTAACTCTACTTTAGATAAATCAATCTGTCTTGTATGGCAGGCTCTACTGTCAAAATCTGATAGCTGTTCTTTAGTAACTTCATGAATCAATTTACCGTCTTTAATAATATACATTCTGTCGATTAAATCTTTTAGATAATATATTCTATGTTCAGCAACAACAATAGTTTTACCTTTTTTCTTCAATGTTTCGATTATTGATGAAATAAGCTGTATCGATTTCAAATCTAAGTTACTAGTTATCTCATCTAGAACATATACATCAGCATCTAACATCATACTTGCCATAAAAGCTAGTTTTTGTTTTTCTCCACCACTTAGTTCTAAGACGTTTCTTTCCAACAGATATTCCGCAGAAAATTCTGATATCACTTCATCAATTCTACTTTGTATCTCTAATTTAGAATAACCATAATTTTCCATACTAAAGGCAAGTTCACTCGTAGAATCAAGATTGAAAAACTGATTTTTAGGGTTTTGAAAAACACTTCCAACAACTTTTGAAAAATCTTTTAATCTATCTCCAATATTAAGGTGAGCTACCTTAAATTCACCACTGTATCCACCATCAAAAAATTCTGGAGCTAATCCATTTAAAACTCGTAAAATAGAAGTTTTTCCACAACCGCTAGCACCTGTAAATAGAACACATTCACCTTTTTTTATATTAAGTGATAAATCTTCAATATTTAATTTTTGCGATTCAATATATTTATAATTAAAATTTTTAAATGTTATCAATTTATCACCTCATATACATAATATAACAAAAAGCACTTGCTACAATAACCATAGTTAAATAATCAATTTTATTAAACTTTAATTCGATATAACTACTTGGTTTCTCTTCGTTATCTATTCCTCTACATAAACAAGATACCGATAGCTCATTTGCTATATTAGTACTTATAATTACATAAGGAACAAATACATATTCAAAGAATTTAATTGGATGAAGTAAGTAGTAACCTCTACTTACTCCAATTCCTTTCATTCGTAATGAATTCTTTATTAACTTATAATCTGTAAGTAAAACCGGGAAAAATCTATATAATACTGCTAGTACTATAATCATTTTCTTTGGTAACTTTATGCTTCTCAAAAAGCAGATCAGTTCCGAAACTTTTGAACTACTTACTAAAGCCATACCTGCACATAATGGGAAATACAGTGTCTTAAACATTAATGCAGTTAATAACAAGAAACTATCAATAACCTGTAATGTAACTGTATGAGCAAAAAATACTTCATATGCAGTAAAGAAAAGATATATACCAAAAAATCTACTCATTCTCTTAAAATTAGAACTAATTCCTAAGTATATTGAAAAGCATAGTGCTACTATAAGGTGAACAGGTACTGTCATCATTTTAAACATTAGTATATTAGCAATTACTAATATAAAAATCTTAGTTCTAATTTCTAACCTTAACATACTATAGTCCTGCTTTATTGAAATTCTTAAAGTATAATTTTCTTCCTAGATATGTTCCAATTATTGAGAATATTATAGTAAAGACAACTATAAAAATAAATGTCTTCATATCTGTACTACTCATTACTAGATTTATCTTTTCATCTGAATAATTTCTATTTTGAAGATGTTTTACATATGAATCTTTCATAAAGAACATTGGTAGAATAATACCAATATTTCCTAGATTAAAGAATAAGTATGATAAATATTCATTCCCATATCTGAATGCAATCTCCGCTAAAACTGCTGCAAAGATTAATACTATTCCTCCCACTATAGAGTGACCAGAAACAGACATGAAAATTCCTATAATTGCAATCATAATGAATATAGCCATATTTTTATTAATTTTGTTAAAAATTAAGCTATACACACTACCACACACTAATGCAGCTGTTATTGAAGTGTATGTTGCAAAATAAACTTTACCTCCAAATATAACTGATGTTAATAGTGTTGAAATCCCGATTCCTACAGCCATTACAAGAATTAATAAAATTGTATATAAACCTAATGTAATTAAATCTTTAATCTGTAAATTTTTATTTTCTTCTTTATTAATATATTTTAATTCTGTCATCTATTACTCCACTATAGTTTTTTAAGAGCATCTAGAGCAGCCGTATAATTCGGTTCTTCTCCGATTTCTTCTAATACTTCTTTATAGCGGATAACTCCGTTTCCATCAAGTACAAAAACAGAGCGTGTTAATAAACCTAATTCTTCAACTAAAAGACCATTGTTGTTCTCAAAATCACGATATTTATAGTCAGATACAGTAATTGCATTGTTTATTTCTTTATCAGCACAGAATCTACCTAAAGCAAACGGTAAATCTTTTGAAACTGTTATTACTACAGTATCTGACAAATCACAAACTTCTTTATTAAAATTAATTGTTTGTAAAGCACAAACACCAGTATCTACAGAAGGAAAAGTATTAACAATAATTTTTTTACCTCTATAATCATCCAATTCAAATTCTGATAATGTTTTTGTTACTGCTCTAAAATTTGGAAATACATCACCAATATTTAACTTATCCTCAATTGTAACTGGAGTTCCTTTAAAGCTAATTGTTTTTTTCATAATTTTTTACCTCTTTATTTAATTTAATTGATAAAACTATCTATAATTAATGATAACATATTTCAATTAGAGATTAAAGTTTTTTCTATAATTTAATGGAATTTTAAGTATTTTTTATACAAACATATTATAATTTTATGATATAATAAGAGTTAATAGTGTGTGAAAGGATTTTTTTATGTCAAAAGAACAAAAAGAAAAAGTAGTTGAAAACAATACTACAGATTCAACTAAAGAAAAGAATAATATGACGTCTTTTTTTAGTCGATTTAAAAAACAAGTAAAAACTTTTAATTTAAAAAATAATGAATCTACGACTTCTATTAATAATAATTATCTTGACGAATCTGCTTTAGAAAAAGAACTTCGAGAAAAAGAAAAAGAAGTAAAATTAAAAGAAAAAGAATTAAAACAACGAGCTCTAGAATTAGAAAACGCCAAAAAGAAATTTGAAGAACAGCAGCGTAAAATCGAAGAAGAACGCAAAAAAAATGAGCTTGCACGCGCTGAGAGAGAACGCCTTGAAAAAGAACGTATCGCTCGTGAAAAAGAATTAGAACGTCAACGTATTGAAAGAGAAAAAGCTGAAAAACGTGAAAAAGAACGTCTTGAAAAAGAACGTATTGCTCGCGAAAAAGAACTTGAACGTCAACGTATCGAAAAAGAAAAAGCTGAAAAACGTGAAAAAGAACGTCTTGAAAAAGAACGTATTGCTCGTGAAAAAGAACTTGAACGTCAGCGTATCGAAAAAGAAAAAGCTGAAAATCGTGAGAAAGAACGTCTTGAAAAAGAACGCATTGCTCGTGAAAAAGAACTTGAACGCCAACGTATCGAAAAAGAACAAGCAGAAAAAAGAAAAAGAGAATATAGAAGAAAAGAAAAAGAATTTCAAATCTTAGAAGATAAAAAGAAAATTGAATTATTACAAAAAGAAAATGAAATAAGGGAACATGAAAATACGCTTCTTTCATTACAAACTACATTAATCTCTCTAGAGGATAAAATTGAAGAGAAAAAATTAACTATCTCTACCCTTAAATATAGAAATGCAAATAAAGAAAAAATCACTTTAGAGGAAAAAAGATTAAATAGTCTTGTAACTCAAAAACAAATTACACAAAAAGATATAACGTCTGAGAAAAAAATTATAGAAAAAATTCAAAAAAATCTTGAAATGGAATATAAATTAGACGGGATTAAAAAAGAAATACACAGTATAAAAAAAGAAGTAGTTAATGGAGAAGAAACTGCTTTTAAAGTTAAATACATAGATAATAAAATAAAAAATATCTTCTTAGTATCCCTACTTTATCTTAAAGCATATATCTCGAAAAAAATCTTTAGAAAAAATGTTGAAAATTATAATGGAATAAAAAAAGTAGCTAGAAATATAAAAGTCAGAATAGCAACATCTCTTATTCTAGCAATAATTCTTTCTCTTTGCTTCCTTGTTACACTAAAATTTATTTCTTCTGCTAAAGAACACTATGTAAGTTTTGGAGAAACAAATACTACTACAGTAGACACTACAGAAGAAATGAAGAAACAAAAAGAAGCTGAAGAAAAAGCTAAAATTCTAGAAGCACAAGAAAAAGCCGAAGCTGCTCGTATAGACTCTGATGCACAAGATGAAGAAATAACTGCAAAACTTGCTGGTACATTTACATCTTATTCATTCGATGTAGAGCGCCAAGTTACTGTAAATAAAAAAATTCATGCTTTCAAATCAGCTAGTTGGTCTGATCAAGGTGAAGTTATTGAACCTGGTACTAAACTAACTGTAAACAAAATTGTATCCCCTGCCGGATATTTAATGTATCAAATTTCATCAGGAAATTTACAAGGTCAATTTATTACAGCTAATGAAAAATTTGTATCAGTAGATTCTAAGAACGATGAACTTGAAAACTTCATTTCTCGTCCAGTAGCGATTAAATTCTTAGCTACACAAAATGTATATTCTGATGAGGCTGCAAGCAAAGTCAGAGTTACCTATGGTAATGGTGCACAACTTAATATTAACGGTATCGGAATTAATAACAACAGATTAATTTATCATGTATCTGATGGATCATTCGTACCTGTTAATCCGGTTCGTGTAATTGAGGTTAATAGAGAAACGCCTAAGACTAAAAATATAGATAGTAATGATAATAAAAACGCCTCTAACTCTCAAAACAACCAAAGAACGACAAGATAGTTAATTCAATCCACCTGAGGAAGTCCCCAGGTGGATTATTTTGTACACTTAAATTGTTTCAATTACCTAAAAAAGAGAATATAGTTTTCACTACATTCTCTTTAGTATTATCTAATTTCTGCTCCATTAGGGATTTCAGCATTGATTTCTACTACACGTAAGATACCATCTTTTTCTGCTGATAAAATCATTCCTTCACTTAATTCTCCACATAATTTAACTGGTTTTAAGTTAGCTACTACAGCTACCTTTTTACCTACTAATTCTGCTGGATCATAGTATTTAGCAATACCAGAAACTATTTGTCTTTGGTGATTTCCTAAATCAAGTTTAAATTTTAATAATTTTGAACTTTTCTTAACTTTTTCACATTCTAATACTTCTGCTACTCTTAAAGAAGTTTCGAAGAATTTATCTATCGTGATTTCTTCTGCAAGTTCTACATAAGTATCTTCTTTTTCTTCTTTTGATTCTGTTTCTAAGTTCTCAAGCGCCTTAGGTGACATTTGTTCTTTAATGTACTCTACTTCAACTTCTTTATCAAATCTTGGGAAAATTGGAGTTGGTTTTTCTACAACTTTTACAGTTCCATCGAATACTCCAAATATTTTAGCAGATTCAAACACTAATAAGTCTTCTCTAATTCCTAATTGTTTAGTAATTTCTGCTGGTGCTTTTGTTAAAGCTGGTGCTATTAAAATTGTAGCTATACGAAGACTTTCAGCTAAGTAGTTCATTACTTTATCTAATTCTGGTTGATTTTCTTCATCTTTTGCTAAAATCCAAGGTGTAGTTTGATCAATATATTTGTTAGTTCTAGAAATGAATTTCCAAACTGATTCTAATGCTTTAGAAAACTGCATGTTTTCCATGTACTCTTCATATTCAGCAATTACTTCTTTTGATAAAGCTATTAATTCTTTATCAAACTCTGTAGTTGGTTCAACGAATTTTGGAATTACTCCACCACAGTATTTATTAATCATTGAAATAGTTCTATTTAATAGATTTCCTAAGTCATTTGATAAATCTGAATTAATTCTGTCGATAAAACTTTCTGGTGTGAATATTCCATCTTGTCCAAATGGAACTT
>ERZ773267.1803-NODE-1803-length-11444-cov-6.875230_pt1 | contig 11444 bp, 10 predicted proteins | sample MGYA00511959_ERZ773267 | MGnify/ENA primary metagenome ERZ773267 (study PRJEB29015, sample SAMEA2738165) | human oral metagenome | biome: human oral; feature: human-associated habitat; material: saliva | place: China | collected 2240 ... | reverse complement strand
TTCGGCTTAATTGATGTACATAGTTATCAATTTTGCGATTCCGTTTGGTTGTAATACGTTTAATTTTATTTTTCAATCTTTTAATCAAGATTTTTTTATTGTTGATGGCTTCAACTAATTTTGATTTGGAGCTGTTACCATCTATTAGTTTTAGTTCTAAACTATCTTGCTCCGCTAATTCTTCCAATAATTTTTCTTGTTTACTGATTTCCTCCTGTAATCTGGCTTTTTGTTTATTCCAATGTTGATTGACACTTTTTAGGTACTTAATATCATAGTTAAACGTTAAAGTTTCTTCAGGGGTAACAATTCCAACTGCCAATTGATCCAAGTTTTGATCAATCCCCGCTACAGATTTCAAAAACTCTTCTGTATAATTCACTTCTACTAATTCTTGTGTTTTAATTTCATAAACTTTATTATCCTTCTTTCTTACCTTTTGAGTAATTTTAGTTTCATATCTTAAGTTTAAACTTTGATTGCTGATACGTTGTTTAGTCAGTGGGGCAGTATACACAATTTCAACTGTAAAAAGTGGTGCGAAGCTAAGTTGGTTGCTATCACCAGAACAGTATTCTTCTAATAAGTCAGAAAGTTTTATATCTTTGCTATTTTTAGTAGAAGGAATGATGCGTACTTGGTTGATTTGACCGAAATGGGTAATTTCTGGGATTGAAGTTTTATCCAATTTAATCTTTAAGTCAGTTCCTGCAAAATGGATAACCCCTTCTTCATTAAAAGATTTTTGAGATAAAGCCTGATTGGTATAATAAATTGGTACTAATCCGTTTTTAGTGTAATATCTGGGAAGATTCAATTTCTTCTTTTGCTCATCCGTTAATTTTTTAGATTGTTTTAAGGAAAAGAATGATTTAACATTTTGTGTAAACAGTTTTAAAACCTGTTGTGAAACTTTTGCAGTTAAATCTTTATACAGTATGGCAAAATTAGGGTGCAGATCTTCATTTTTGATTAATTTGTCTAATGTTTCATAGGTTAAAGTGGTTTGATTTTCCCGATATTGTTTTTTAAATAAGTACAAAGCTGAATTATAAAGTTTTTTTGCAGTATTAGAGAGTAATAGGCAACAAAACACATCATTTACATCAGTGATTGGGATTTTTTTCACTAAGTGTAAATGTGTGGAAGCTAATGATATGTCTAAATTTAAATCTTGTATTCTACCCTGATTAATTATACTGTTCATAAAACTTTATCTACTATTCTTACACTACAATCTTATTACATATTCATTTATTTATACAACTTATATATATCTATATAATTACTTGAATTATACATTAATTTTTTAGAAATACAAATTTCAATATATTTAAGAATTAATTTTCATAGCTACATGGCTGTATAATTATATAGATATTATATTAATATGAAAAGTTAATTTTATATTTAAAATACCACAAACGCCTAAAAGATTTAATCTTTGGTACATTTAAAGGTGTGTGACAAAATACCTGAACAATTATCTCATTTATCATAATAAATAAGTTTGATATTCACTTTTGTTTTCCTAAATAAAATAAAATTAAATTAAATTGAATCAAATATTAAGCAATTATTTCTAAAAAACAATTTTTCTTTTTTATCTTTTTTGTTTTCAAACTTAAAATAAATATATGGACAAATTCCATTGTTTGATAACAAAACAGATTTGTTATCAATTATCAAATTTTGATTTACATAAGAATCATTATTTAATGATAAATGAGACAATGTTTTTTTAGTGTCTTTATTAAACTCGCTAATGGATAACGATTTTGTTTTTAAAATATTTGGATTTAATAATAATCCACTTATTAATTTACGTTTATCAGCTTCGTTTCCATTGCAACTTTGATTAACTTTCCATATGTCATTATAAAAAACATCAATTACATATTTAACATCTTCTCTATCAACAGAAACCTCATAAACAGAAAACCAAGAACATAACTTATTGTGTATGATAACTTGTTCACTTATTCTGTCATTATTACTTAAATTCAAAATCCAATCATGTACTTCTTTTGGAGTTTTTACATTATCTGGCAATAATGTTTCACCATTAAGATGTTCTTTTGTTATTGTGCTTTCACTGATTTCAATTTTCATAACTATAGATACTTTCTTAGTTTCACTTTATCAATTATTAGTAATTATATCAAGAAATTTGTCAGTTTAGTGAAAATATTTGTTAATAAATAAGTCATTTATAATGTTTTTATTAATCACATATTTCTGCACTTTTATTTTTCAATAAAGAAGGAAGTGTTAATAATCATGTGATCTGAAATATTTTAGTTTAAACATGATATAATTCTTATGTAACATACATATATCTTGAATTATTTAAGTTTTCCAAAACATTTTATAATATTTTTTATTTTGGATATACGTAAGTGATAATATCCGCCAGATATAATTTGTGAATTGTCAGTAATATGTTTCCAGATTGCCTTGTTATTAATAAAGGATTTCCAAAACTGTTTTTCTTTATCGTTATTGATAATAATCCCCATCCCATTTTTTAATACATATTGAAAATTTTCATCTAATTTTATAACAACAGGTTCACATTTATCTGGTGCATAATAATTACTGAACCACACAATTTCTTTATGATTGAATTTTGGATTATTCAGTCCTTGCGTTCGCCCATATTGATACCACACTGGATAGTTTATACCTTTACCTTTATCACGTTTATCCAAGATTGACTTATTATTTAATAAATGTCGATAGATGACTGGAAAATCCAGTTTCAAATTAGATTCTGGAATGATTTTGCCATTAGAATAAGGGAAAATAACCAATTGATTATTATTTTTACCATCAATCTTTTTACGAACAACACCATCTTTAATTGCTAAATCCAATTCACTCTTAGCGTTTTCAAAAAGACTTTCATTAATATCATAAACACTGTTAGCTAAAGTAAATGAACAAACAATTTGATTCTTGGATAAAGTCCAATCATCAGGTAGTACAGATTGTAGAGATAACGTAGTTTGAAAAGGTAATGGCAATATAGATGAAACATTATTCACATTACAACAATTATCATGTTCTTTTTGTATATCCTTATTTCCCACATTTGATTCTAATAATTTATAATTGTTTGTGTTATTAATGGATAATGATAAATCAATAATGCAAGTGTATGTGTCAGCATTAGGAAATTGTTTGTTATCTTGAAAATTAATCATTTCTGAAACACTATATTTTGACACCAGTTCTGCAATATATTGCCCTGATAAATTGGATAAAAATGAATTAGGCACAATAAATATCAATCTATTAGATAATTTTAGAAACTTTTCAATAAAAGCATAATACAAGTTTGGCTTGAATTTTTGACAGCTTTTAAAATTTGTTTTAACAAAATCTAATTGTGATTTATCCATATGTTTGGCTTGGATATAAGGGGGATTACCAATGCAAATATCAAAAGCTAAAGAGTTGTTTATTTTTTCAAATGAACTGTAGGTTCTGAAGGAACTATATGTCAAAGCATCTACACATTTGATATTGGATAAATTAATGTTGTTAATGTTATTATTGGAAAACCAGTTTGTAATATTATTTTTGCATTGTTCTAGTGCATCATTATCAATATCCAATGCCACCAATTTATGTTCAAACCATTCTTTAATGTCATCAATATTATTCCCTTGTTCCAAAAAGAAATCCAACAATCCAAGAATAAACGCACCATCACCACAAGAAGGTTCAATAATGGAATGTTGCATAGTTGGATTAACTTTTCTAATCATAAAATCCACGATTTCTTTAGGTGTAAAAACCTGACCTAATTGTTGTTTTTTGAACTTATCTTGTTTTGGTGATATTTTATTTAGCATTTTCAATAACAAAGTGATAATTATAATTTATGAATTTTATTCAATTCTTGGATTGGTTAGTTTGATGATCATTTAAAATACATATTATATTGTTTCTTGCATCGCATACTGTAGAATAGTTGTATGTTTTTATGTAGTATATAATTCGTGATATATATCACATTGTTCAAATATGAAATTATATTGACAAATGATAAAATACCATGTAGTATGAAATATCATATTCTTTGTGAATCAATCTTTTCCCATATAAGGAAACACTATGAAAATTAAGAAAATCCAATCTTTAAGAAATGAAGTTCAAGAATTACAACAAAAACTAAATAACAAACTGGAACAATTTAAATGCCCAGATAACTGGAAGCTTATGTGTAATGAACAACTGGAAATTGTGTTGGTGAATAAATTGGATGATAAAACATACAAGATTCCAACAGTTTTTAGTGAATACAAAATGTTTTCTAATGATGACATTGAATCAATTATTTCAATGAATCAAGATTCAGGTTATAAATATTTGAAATAATGAACATATATAAATCAATCCAAGTCTTAAAAATATACAACTTAGATTGATCGATATACATAATAGTAAATGACTAATTTCATGAAATAATAATTTAAATGGAGTTGTAAAATATGGGACTGGATGCTTTTGCCACAGTGGTTTATTCCACTCAAGATGACACTAATGAAGTTACAGAACAACCACAACATTCCTCAAACTTGGATAATAACAATACCCCAACCAATGAAGCTGATTTTGCTTACTGGCGTAATTTTGACCATTTGCAATATTGGATGGAACAATTGTTTTATCAAAAAGGTGGTACTGATGAAAATGATTTTAATGGGGATTATGTAGAATTATCATTAATAGATTTAGAAAAATTATGGCATGAAGCCAATTTAGATCAATTGAATTTATTACATAATACTTTATTTAAAGAAAAAGATTACTTAACCTATCCAGAACAACTAGAATTCAAGATTTTTGTAGATATTAATAATGAACAAATGGATGAATCAGATGTTTTATATAAGGAAAACTTGGATAAGTTGAAAACCTTTATCGTGGAAGCGAAAGATTATATTAAGAATGGAAATGCAGTATTTTATTCTTCCAGTTGGTAAATTTGGATGGGTAGATTGAAATATTTTACACATCATTTATATAAAACTGTCTATTTAATGTTACATATTTAATAGATTTTATATAAGATAATGTTATTAATAATTAAATTATTACATAGTAGTTGCCTTATATACAAAAGAATGAAACCTACACAACATTAGTTAGAAGTATTAAAACCATATGTTCCATGTTGCCGAATAAAATCCAATATGGATTTTTCTTTATTATCTGCATATTGATATTTTAATTAAACTTTATTTATTAACATTAAACCATTATGAAAATGAACAGTGTACATTGAATCTGGTTCATAATTGAATGTCATTCAATCAGTTAAGTTCTTTTTTTATCAACAATACTATAAATTTTATTATGTGCTAATATATGCCATTGTTTATAATCGTTGTATTCATTATGTGTGAAATGAACATTCATCATCTTTTTTAATTTATCAATCATATCCAAAAATTGTTTTGGTGATAACTTGTTCTCAACATAGGCAAAATCTTTTTCTATTTTAGTTAGTTTATCATTTAATTTTCTTATTTCTAATGGTGCGACAACAGCCATAAATAATTGTTGATAGATTGGAAAATTGGATAAATTAAAATCACCATTGCCAGAATATTGTTGCAAAGCATTATAAATCTGTTCATCTAATTTTTCCAACAATACAAAATTGGAATCTTCTAATAAATTTATCATTAGTTGTTTATCATTGGGTTTGTTTAATTGATAATAGGACTGCAATAATTCTGCAACAGTATAGCAAACAGTGTTGGCTATCTTTCTTTTATTAATAAAATGATAAATTGGATGTGTTTTTTGTATAAATATTTTTACATAGCTAATATATAAAAATTTAATTGTAATAAATGAAAATAAAATTAAAGTTGGAATAGTTAATAAAACAGTTAATTTTGCAGATTTATCTAAAGATAAAAATGATATATTTTGATTGATAAATAAATCAAAAGTGTGAACTAGTTGATCTAAAAAAACATATCCAAATAAAAAGCTAATTATTAATTGAGCAAAAGCAAATGCTAAATCAATATAAGCATCAGATCCATACTCATCATAATCCAAAGTCAATAATTGTGGTGTAAAAATCTTCATATTGTTATACCTATTATATAAAGTTCAATTCTAGCAGAACTGATATGTAATAGTCCAGTATTTTAAAATAAAGTTATGAATATTTGTTAATCAATTCAGGTTGTATATTTTTATGACTTGGATTTATTAAGATGGTTATCATACATAACAATGAATAAAAATATGTTCACTATAAACCTATCAATAACTGAAGTTTATAAAAATGATAAATTACTTCAGTCAGTAAGATTTAATTGATAATAGGATGTAACATTTTATTAAAAACAGTTCCTCGCCACAATTTCAGATTGTTTATCAGATGGTTTGGCTTGATATTTTGATAACAAATGTTGATTTTCTTTTTTAAAATTTTCTCCAAACTGATCTTGTAAACAACACAAATCATTATGCAACCAATCCAATTTGGATTTAAGTTTGAATAATCCATATTTATCATTAGGATTAGATTTGTAATAATTTGCATATTCCCGTTCCTGTAATAGTTGTTAAAAACAATGAAAATTAGTGAAGTGGTAATTTACTAGTAAATTGCTAAAGTGTACCACCAGTTGTTACGCTAAATTAATTTTCACTCTTTTTGGACAACTGCCTCTAATGGCTCCCATATTTATGAACTCATAGATATTATCGCCAGTTACTTTTCGTATGATATTAAAGCTTGCGTTGATATCGGCATGTATGACATATCCTTTTTTAGACTTAAACAAACTTCTAGTAAAACGATCCCCTAAAAACATATAATCTTTGGGTGCTCTGTCACAACTACGTTTATAACTATGCAGTTTTTCTTCATCTAAAAACGAAGTTTTGGATGTGTAGGATTCCTCCACTGTCATAAAATTGATACCAGCTAATAAAGCTTTATATCTTAATCGTTCAATAATCTGATTGAACGGAATATTCACAAAATTTTGATTCGTTACTTTACCTAGATTAATCTCTTGCTTGAAATTCACATTTTTACCATAGATGATATTTTTAATTCCAAGTTCTGATAGGTGATTGATTAATTTTCGGCTCAATTGATGGGTGAAATTATCAATTTTACGATTTCTTTTTTTTGTGATTTTTTTGATTTTGTTTTTCAACCTTTTGATCAGTATTTTTATATCTTCAATTAATCTTGAAGCAGTATATTCGGACAAAAAGGTTTGATAAAAATCTAATTTTGTATATTTCAATTCTTCTAAGAATTTTTCTTGTTTACTGATTTCCTCCTGTATTTTTGCTTTTTGTTTGTTCCAGTATTGATTCACGCTTTTTAAGTATTTGATATCATAATTGAACATCAAATTTTCTTGATTTTCCAACACTACTCCCACTGCCAATTGGTCTAAGTTTTGATCGATGCCTGCTACAGATTTTAAAAAATCTTCTGTGTAACGGGCTTCCGCCAATTTTTCCTTTTCAATAGTAGTAATCTTGTTTGTTTTCGGATTGATTTTGTAAATAACACTAGTTCTATAGAACAACTCTAAACTTTTGTTATTACTACGTTTTTCACTTACTGGTGCTGTATAAACAATTTCAATGGTAAACAGATCACGTTCATTTAACAAATCAGATAAGCGTTTATTTTTATCATTTCTTGTAGAAGGGACAATTCTTACTTGGTTGATTTGACTGAAACTTTTGATTTCTTTCAATAAACTTTCATCTAATTTAATCTTTAAGTCAGTTCCTGAAAAATGCAAAACACCTTCTTTATTGAAAGCCTTTTTTGATATAGCTTGCTTGGTGTAATAAACAGGTATTAATCCATTTTTAGTGTAATATCTTGGCAAGTTGACTTTTTTTCGTTCTTCTTCAGTCAATTTCTCTGATTTTTTACGTCCCCAAAACGATTTAATGTTCTGAGAAAACAGTTTTAGAACTTGCTGCGAAACTTTTGCAGATAAATCTTGATACAGTCTGGCGAAATTTGGATGCAATAACTCATTTTTCATGAGTTTATCCAAAGTTTCATAAGTTAAAGTAGTTTGATTTTGTTTATATTGCTGTTTGAACAGGTAAAGTGATGAATTATAAAGTTTTTTGGCTGTGTTTGAGAGTAATAGGCAACAGAAAACATCATTAACATCTGTAACTTTTACTTGTTTAACAAGTTGCAAGTTGGAAGAAGCTAATGAAATATCTAAATTTAAATCTTCTATCTTTTCCTCACCTATGCTTAATGTATATTTCATATATTTTATATATTTTATATATAACCTAAAAACTTTATTTCCAATTTATAATCCTAAACTACGTTAACTGCGTTACTTTATCATTTTGTAATATTGAGTGGATAAATCTAATTATACAAAAAATTTTTTAGCAACGCAATAGCGCAATAGCAATAGTGAATATAACCGCAGTTGCTTTGCGCTATACACTATGTGTTACGTGTTGCGCTATGAAGTTAATAAAAGTACGAAGTAGCTACGCTGCAAAGCGCAAGGCAAAGTAGCGTAGCCAAAGTACGAAGTAAGGCAAAATTACTTTAAATGTTCCTGATTATTCATTTTTATCATTAAATAATTATAATACTATTTTTATTGTCAGTTCAAAGTAATTTTCTTGGTATTGCATTTTTGAATATTCATCATTATATTTGGATTGGTACAGTTTATCCAGTTCTTTTTGTTTTATACAGGCATTTGACCAATCAATGATATCTATCCAGTTTTGATAGATTGAATGACTAGATGAATTCATGTGATTGAAATAATGTTGCACATCCACAGGATCAGTACAACCAGTCAAATTCATCATTTTTTCATAATGATTTTTAATAGCTATATTGTAGTCATGGCTACATAAAGATTTTACATATCCAAGTTCAATTCCATAGTTTGAAATTGTAACTGGTAAGAAAATATTGTAATCTGTTTTATTGTTTCTTTTGATAAACAAATATAAAAAACCAACAGCAATAAATTGATCCTTAGTGTTTTTTACACAAGTTAATTCAATCATTGATTCATTATTGTCCAGTAATTGAGTTAATTTATTGTTTTCAGCAAAGAATTCAAAACTAATAGGCAATTTTTTATGAATATCTTGGATTTGATTAGATGAAATTTCTTCGTTCAAAGTAGCAATTCGATAATCATGAAAATAAATATATTTTTGATTGGAATTAAACTGTGCTTTGACATATTGGTCATAATCCGCACATGACCATCTTGGATTTCCATGTTCTAAATTAATAGCCAATTTCATTAAATCATAAAAAGACAAGTTGTGTTTTTGTACATTACAGACAAACTGGATTTGTTGGTTATTCTTAAATTTTTCCATCCAATATTGATTATCTTTAAAATTAAATCGGGCAAATTGTTTACGATTATAGGAAAAATTGGATAATTGGTTTGGCTTCATATTTTAAAACCTTATGATATTATGTGAGTTACAGATAGTTATCTTTTAAAAGGTAATTTGGATAATCATAACATGGATAGTGTGTAAAATCAATATTTTGATACTCAACGAGTATCAAGTGTATAAAGTACAACGTTAAACTTGGTTTTAATGTTTTATGATATGGTTCATAAGTTTATATGATAGAATAAAAAAAAGGTTAGCATTTTATCTGATACTAACCTTTTTTTTATTTGGCGGAAGCGATGAGATTCGAACTCATGGTGCGTTTCCACACGGCGGTTTTCAAGACCGCCGCAATAAACCAACTCTGCCACACTTCCATTGTTTGGCACACGGACTAGGATTTGAACCTAGAAGAGCGGTTTTGGAGACCGCCATGTTACCAATTACATCATCCATGTATTTATATATCATTGCATTATTTTATCAAATAACACAAATTAATTTGGCACTCCGAGCGGGACTTGAACCCAGCATCCCCGCCTTGAAAGGGCGATGTCCTAACCTTTAGACCATCGGAGCTTTTAAATTGGCGGCTCAAACGAGACTCGAACTCGTAACTTAGCTGTGACAGAGCTACATTTTATCCACTTGAAACTATTGAGCCAAATCTTGGTGCAGATAACTGGAATCGAACCAGTGACACACGGATTTTCAGTCCGTTGCTCTACCTACTGAGCTATATCTACATGGATTAGTTGAACCCTATCTGCGATCTACAATCGCTACGCTACGATCCAACTAATTATTAAACTTGGTGAGGGCGGTTGGATTCGAACCAACTCCGTTTCAAAGTGCCAGATTTACAGTCTGGTGCAGTTCCACCATCACTGCCGCACCCCCAAAACATTCAAGTATTATATAAAATAAAAAATCCAAAGTCAACATATATTTTGTAAAGTTTTGTATATTTGTGTAGAACATCTTGCTATCACTTGATGTTCTGATTTTTTACTTAAAATTAGATAATGATATGTTTTAGGTATTTGTTTTGTTACATATATGTAATCATTATCCAAATCATCAAAAAGATCATTATATAATTTAACCAGTTCGGGCACATAAACAATTTCAGATTCTAATTGGACAAAATAGTTATCATTAATTCCAAAAACAAATCCAGTATTTTTTAATTTTATAAATTCAATTATTTCATTCAAATTAATCTGATTTAATTTGCTTAATTCATCTAATGAAATTAATCCAATAGTTCCTGATTGGTTTTGTAAAACATTATCATGTGGTTGATAAACAATTTGAAAATCCAAGCTGTTTTTACAATCTGCATCCAGATGTAATTTAATCTTGTTAAACGGATCTGTCTCAGTCATCCGAAATGAAACAGTTTTATTATCAATTGTTATATCCATTGTTACATTGTTGCAATCATCATATTTGTTAAACTTAGAATAGGATTCCATATTGGATAACATATCTTTCCAAGTTTGTTCTTTTTGTTGCATATTCATTGTCAACAAATCTTTAATAATAGATGACAAATCACCAAAATAATAATATTTCATGTTAGTAATCCAGTAAATATCAATTCAACCAATAGTTAACGATTGGTTGAACCAGTCAAATTTAATATGGCACTTTGTTTAAAAATTCCATCAATCTAAAAAGCAGATTCTTGGATTGTTCAGATAACACATCAATCTGTTTGCTTCTATGCTGATAATAAAAAGTTAAGACTTCCAAGATGTCCACATCAAAAGATATGCCAAATTTTATAATAATTTTTGCGAACATGACAAACGGTTTATTTTTGATATTTGAGAATGTTCGTCCATCATTATCCATTCTTAAATAATAAATAGGACGCATTTGTGTAATGTTACATTCAATTGGATTTTTTAAGTAAGTGTCAACACGATCAATCCAGTTTAAATTTAAATAAAAAACCTTGTGTTCATCTGCTAGTAAACAATAAATATCAGTTTTTCCTTTAAGAGTTTGTTTCT
>ERZ773267.1801-NODE-1801-length-11446-cov-4.704152_pt1 | contig 11446 bp, 9 predicted proteins | sample MGYA00511959_ERZ773267 | MGnify/ENA primary metagenome ERZ773267 (study PRJEB29015, sample SAMEA2738165) | human oral metagenome | biome: human oral; feature: human-associated habitat; material: saliva | place: China | collected 2240 ... | reverse complement strand
TCGAGGCCGGATCCAGCCCGGTGGTCGCCTCATCCAGGATGACGATCGGCGAGTTGCGCAGAAGCGCCCGCGCGATGGCGATGCGCTGGCGCTGTCCACCGGACAGAGTGCCGCCCCGCTCGCCCACGGCAGTGTCGTAGCCGTCAGGCATCTGGGTGATGAAGTCGTGGGCGTGGGCAGCACGCGCGGCCGCCTCCACCTCCTCATCGGAGGCATCGGGCCGCCCCAGCCGGATGTTCTCCCGGATCGTGCCGGTCAGCAGCACCGCCTCCTGGTGCAGGACCGAGGCCTGCGAGCGCAGGAAGCGCAGATCCAGCTCGTCCAGGCTGTGCCCGTCGAGACTCACCGTGCCGGACGTCGGATCCAGGGCCCGAACCACCAGGGACACCAGGGTTGACTTGCCTGAGCCCGACGGCCCCACGAGAGCCACGTGCTCGCCGGGGACCACCGTCAGGTTCACTCCGTGCAGCACCTCGCGGCCCTCGTAGGCGGCATGCACGTGGTCGAAGTGGACCATGCCGTGAACCGTGTCCAGCACGGTGGCGTCATTGGGGGAGACGATCTCGGGCTTGACGGCCATGAGGTCGGCCACCCGCTCTCCCGAGGCCGTCGCCCGGGCGATGCGGCCGGTGTACTTGGCCATGTCCCGAAGCGGCTTCATGGTGGTGCGCAGGTAGGTCGTGAAGAGCACCAAGTCTCCCGGGGACATGGCGCCGTTCAGGACCCGGATGCCCCCGCCGACCATGACCACTGCGGTGGCCACGCCGACGATGACGTCCGTGGAGCGCTCCAGGCGCGCGGCGATACGGCGCGAGCGCACCCCCTCACTGAGCGACACCGTGTTGGCGCCCGTGAAACGCTCATGCAGCAGCGGCTCCAGACCGTAGGCCTGGACCACCTTGATGGCGCCGAGCGCCTCCTGGGCGGTGTTGGCCAGGTTCCCCTCCGACTTGCGGCTGCGCAACGAGGCCGCGGAGATCCGCCGTGAGTTGCCCGAGGACGCGAGCAGGAAGGCCACCACCGCCAGAAGCACGATCATGGCCAGCAACGGGTCCAGGAACACCATGACCACGACCATGACCAGCAGGGTCAAGGTGTTGGCGGCCATCGGCAGGCCGGCGGTGACAGCCACCTCCTGCATGCGGTTGACGTCCGCGATGAGCCGCTGAACCGTGTCCGCGCTGCGGTTGCGGGCATGGAACTGCTGGGACAGGCCCTGAACGTGGTGGAAGGCCCGGCTGCGCAGGGAGGCCGCCGTCCGTGAGCCCACCAGGGCGAAGGCCACGGTGGCCAGGTAGTTGCACACCGCCCGGCCGGCCACGATCACCAGCAGGGCGACACCGAGTCCCACCAACGAGGAGACCGTGGCGGGGGAACTGCCCGTGTGTCGGCCCAGAGCCGCCACCAACGAGTCGATGGCGATCTTCAGCGGCCAGGGCTCGAGCACCCGGAAGACCACCTCCGCCAGGAGCACCACCGTGCCTCCGGCCATGAGACGCCACTGCGGTGCGGCATCAGGACCCACCAGCCGCAGGGTCTGCCGCATGGGGGAGTGGCGCATCCGACTGCATCCGTGACGACGTGGAAGCGAGCCCATCACCGCCCACCCCCCTGAGCCACGCCGGCCAGCTCCAGGATCCGGGTGACGACCCGCCGCCAGGAGTGGCGCTCCTCGGCCAGGAGACGACCGTTGCGCCCCATCCGGGCCCGCCGCTGGGGCGAGGCCGCCAGATCATCCAGGGCCGCGGCCAGCGCCGTGGGGTCCGAGGGCGTCACGAGCACACCATGGAGCTGCGAGCCCTCCTCAAGCAGCTGGGGGATCTGCCCGACGTCGGAGGCCACGACCGCCAGCCCCGCGGCCAGGTACTCCAGGACCTTCATGGGGGAGAAGTACTGCTGCTCGCGACCCCCCAGATCCGGATAAGGGGCCACCCCGATCGCCGAACCCGCCATGTGGGCGGGGATCTCCTCAGGAGAGACCGCCCCCCGGAAGTCCGCCTCCACCCCCAGGCGCTCGGCCTGAGCCCGGAGCGTTTCCATCTCAGGGCCGTCCCCGATGATCCGCAGGCTCCACTGCTGACGCGCCAGGGACGCTGCCGTGATGAGGTCGGCCACCCCGTGCCACGGCTTGAGCGTCCCCACGAAGGTGACGACCACCCGCTCGGGGTCCGCCGGCTGAGGCTGGATACGGCGCACACTCACACCGTTGGGAATCGTGTGGATCCTGTCGGCGACAGCGTCGGCATCCGGCACGTCGGCGGTATGACGACGAACCCAGTCGGCCACCGGGTCCGAGACGCACACCGTGGCCCGAGCGGCCCCGACCTGACGGCGCAGCGCCTGCTCGGCACCGGAGGCGTCCACCAGTGAGCGGTGACGACGCTGCTCGTCGATCAACGGAGCATTGACCTCCAGGACCCCCGGTACTCCGATGGCCGCCGTGATGTCGGCCAGCGCCGTGGAGAACAGGGAGTAGCGCTCATAGACCAGGTCGGCGCCGTCGGCGACCACCCGTGAGGCGATCCTCTGCGCGGCACGCACCTGAGCCTGCTCCCGCTCAGCGGGAGCGACATCGGCGACCGTCTCCAGGTGCAGCTCGAGGTTGGTCAGGTCGGCGGGGACGTGCTCACCCGAGCGCAGGGCGTAGAGCACCACCTCGTGGCCGGCGGCCCGCAGCTCGCGAACGACCTCCTGGATGTGCACCGAGGCGCCCTTGGTCCCGAACACCGGGATGCCCGGGTCGCAGCAGATGTAGGCGATCCGCATCAGGCGGCTCCTTCCTGGTCGGCCAGGTACATGCTGGGGGCGGGGACGGGACCCGACTGCCAGGCTGACAGGACCTCGGCCTGGGCTCGGGAGTCGAAGTGCTCCTCGATCAGCGCCCGCGCCCCACGGGACAGCGAGACGGTGTCGACCTCGCCCAGCGCGATCCCGCGCAGGGCCACGGCCAGGGAGGCCGGGTCGCCCGGGGGCAGAAGGAGCCCGGTGACGCCGTCGTGAACCACCTCCGGTAGGCCTGAGACCGCCGTGGCCACGACCGGCGTCCCGCAGGCCATCGCCTCCAGGATCACCGTGGGCAGACCATCGATGTTGCCGTCGGCCGCCTCGATGCAGGGAGCCACGAACACGTCCGAGCGCGCCAGCAGATCGCGCACCTCCGCCTGCGTGAGCGGACCCAGCAGACGGATCCTGCCGGCCAGCCCCAGGCGGTCGATCTGCTCTGTCAGGCGCTCACGCTCGTCACCGTCACCGGCCAGCTCCGCCTCGATGTCGACGCCGGAGCTCACCAGGATCCTCACCGCCTCGACCAGGTCGGCGAAGCCCTTCTTGGGCACCAGCCGACCCACAGCGCACACCCGCAGCGGTTCGGCCCTCTTGGCGGACACCTGCTCCGGGGCGCGGTAGGAGAAGCGATCCAGCTCCAGGGCGTTGTAGCGCAGCGACACAGTGGCGCCCGTGCCCGCCAGCGCTGTTCCCAGGTAGTCCTCGTTGTAACGGCTGATGGCGATGACCCGCTGCGCGTCGGCGCAGATCCGGCGCAGCCACTCCGGGTCCACCGACTCGTGGAAGATGTCCTTGGCGTGAGTGGTCACGGTGTAGGGGATACCGGTCAGGGCCGAGGCGATCCACGTGACCCGCCCCGCCAGGGACGCGAAGTGCGCGTGCAGGTGGGTGATGGAGTCCCTGCGCGCCTGGAGCGCCAGCTCCACGCCCTGAGCCACCTCGTCACCGGGGAGCTCGGCCAGCACCGGCATGATGGCGGCGAAGCGCTCGCGGTCCTCCTGGCGGGTCAGGCCGTTGGTGAGCTGGTTCCACAGGTCGATGGCCCGCTGCGGCCGGCCCACCCAGTTGACCCGGGCGGCGACCCTGGCGATCTCGGGGTGGAAGCGCGCATCCGTGGTGGGGCGCAGCGCATAGATGCTCAGGTCCTCACCCTGGGCCTCGCGGGCCAGGATCTCGGTGACGATGAAGGTCTCCGAGAAGCGGGGGTAGACCTTCAGGACGTATCCGATACGGGGACCGCCCTGGGGGGTGTCGAGTGAGGGATTCATGCGGGGATCTCCATCCTGGTGAGGCTGGCGTCGTGGCTGTTGAGATGACTGAGGCGGGTGGTGGGGCCGTCGCTCCGGTCGCCAATGAGCTCGGCGGCGAGCACAGGGACGGTCGCCAGGCCGTCCAGGCGCAGACGACGTCGCCCCATCAGGTGGTTGCGGGCGGTGTCCTGATCACGCAGCAGCTCGGTGAGCCGGTTCTCCAGCGCCGCGGCACTCAGATCCGTGACTCTCAGGAGATCGACGGCTCCGGCCTCCTTCAGGGCGGTGGCCCGGATGAACTGCTCAAGGCGAGGCGTCTCGCGCGGGACGAGGAGAGCCGGGGTGTCGGAGGCGAGGATCTCGCTGACCGTGTTGTACCCGGCCATCGAGATGACCGCCGCGGCCCGCTGGATGTGGCGACTCATTCCCGACCAGGACCGGCGCACGACGGTGCGGGGACCGGCCGCCTGAGCGACCTGGTGGAACAGGGCGGCGTCGAGCTGGGGGCCGGTGACCACGACATGCCGGTAGCCGTCAGGGACGCGTGCCTTCGCGGCGGCCCGCAGCAGGGTGATGCCGTCGGAGCCGCCGCCGGCGGTCGTCAGGATGAAGGGCTCCGGATCGAGGGCGTTACCTGCCAGCGCGGTTGAGGCCTCGGAGCCGTCCCTGGTCTCGGCGATGTGGCGACCGTGGGCGAGGTAGCCGGTGTAGCGCATCCGCTCCTCCAGCGCGGTCGGGGCCTCACCGGTGGCACTCAGGTCGTGGACCGCGGCGTCCCCGTAGACCCAGACCTCGTCGATGAGCCGGCGCAGCGTGTCGGTGTCGCCGAGCTCATCCCACTCCCGCTGCACGGTTGCCGGGGTGTCCAGGACCTCGCGCAGGCCGAGCACCACACGCGCGGCGGGGTGAGCCCGGCGCAGGTGCGTCAGGGGCTCGCGCAGCTCCTGGTGCACCCCGTAGGGATGCCGATCGATGATGAGCAGATCCGGGGCGAAGGTGCTCAGGACGCCGGACAGCAGGGCACCCCGGATCAGGCTCAGGTCCTCACGGGTGATGCGCAGCCGCTGTGGCAGGTAGGTGCCCCCGGACTTCTTGACTCCTGGCAGCACCAACCAGTCGAAACCGTCAGGAAGGCGGTACTCCTGCCCCGGAGCCAGGCCGGTGATGACCAAACCAGTGACGTCATGACCGGTGAGCCCCGGCAGTGCCCGGGCCAGGTGATGGGCCAGAGCGAGGTTGCGGCGAAGGTGGCCCAACCCCTTGGCGTCGTGGCTGTAGAGGGCCACACGTAGGGGAACGGTCGTCATGATCGTCTCTTCTCCTGGTGTCAGTTGTGGATCGTTCTGAAACGATCCTGACCGGTCAGGAGAAGATGACGATTAAGGACGGATGAGAAAGCTCTCAGGTTTGTCGGAGGCTAGACCAGCTGCACCTGGACTCCGGCGTGACGCAGAGCCTCGACATGCTCGGCGGGGGCGCCGTCGTCGGTAATAACCGTGTCGATCTTGGAGGTGGGGCAGATGAGGGCGAAGGCTGTCCGGCCGAGCTTGGAGCTGTCGCACACGATGACGACGCGCTGGGCGGCCTCGACCAGGGTGGCGTTGACGGCGGCCTCGCCGTCGTGCTGGGCGTAGGTACCTCTCTCGTCAAGGCCCTCGACTCCCAGGAAGAGCGTGCCCACGCTGATCGAGGGCAGGATGAGCCCGGCCAGAGGGCCGGTGAGCTCGAAGGACCGGGCTCGCGCGATCCCTCCGGTGACGACGACGCGCACGCACTGGCGCACGGCCATCTCGCTGGCGATGTTGACGGCGTTGGTGACCAGGGTGATCGGCACGTCCGGATCGGTCAGGTCCGGCAGGAGCGCAATCTCGCGAGCCACCTCGGTGGTCGTGGTGCCCCCGTTGAGACCGACGGAGTCACCCGGGTGCACCAGAGCGGCTGCTGCCTTGGCGATACGGGTCTTCTCATCGGCCATCTTGGAGGTGCGATAGCGCAGAGGCGGCTCGGTGGAGGTGGGGTTGGCGATGGCGCCGCCACGGGTGCGGCTGATCAGCTGCTGGTCCGCCAGATGGTCGAGGTCTCGCCGTGCGGTCGCCGCCGAGACCCCCAACCGCGTGATGATGTCATCGATATGGACGCTGCCCTCGTCCATGACGATGTCGAGGATGGCCGAATGGCGATCATGCCGAGACATCTCGATCCTCCTGGGGCTCAAGGGGGTGGTGCGGGACGGAGAGGGGGCGGGCGGGGAAGGAGCGCATATGTGATTTGTTCATCAACTACTTGCCTTATCCTAGTGACCGTGCGGCAGGTAGTCGTCGTACTGACGTCAGCATAGTTCAGTGGTGCTCGTATTTGCCTCCCGAGAGCGATACATGGCGATACAAACCTTGCTACTGTCGTCGACATCAATCACGCCATTGCGTGGGGTGGTGGTCCCGTGGGCTCGCCGCCCCGCCCCCGAGAACAGAGAAAACATGGGATCTCCCGCTGACCTTGCCGAGCGCCTCCACCGCGAGGAGGGCGTCGTCGCCATAGGGGTCGACGTCAGTGCCGACGGCATCACCGCGGTTGTTGCAGATGGTGGGGGGAGCGTCATCTCCTCCCTGGAACGCCCAGTGCCCAAGGAGTGTCGTTCCAACAACGCTCACCGACTGGCCCAGGAGATCGGCAGCGCGATCGAAGCCTTGTGCACGCGCGTCGCCGACGACCCCAGCGGTGAGGCGTCCGGGGCGGCGGCCCTCGTCGTCGGGGTCTGTGTGCCGGGCGTCGTCGACGAGGACGAGGGGCGCGTCCGTCGCAGTGAGGCCCTTGGGTTGCAGGACGTCCCGTTGGCGAGTCTTGTGAGGCAGTCGCTGTCGTCGTGGGTCACTGGGCCGTCCGGGCTCTCCGGAGGCCTTGAGGTGATGCTCTATCAGGACGCTGGTTGCGGCGCCTGGGCTGAGAGCCAGTGGGGCGCGGCCGGGAGGGACTGCCTCTATCTGGCGGTTGGCGAGCGGATCTCCTCCGCCGTCCTGCTGGGCGGTGCCCCGGTGCTGGGTGAGGGCTGGGCCGGTCAGGTCGGTCGGATCCTGGTTCCCGATCCGGACTGGAGCGGGGAGAGGGCCCGCCTGGAGGATGTCGCCTCCGTCGGCGCGATGGTGAGGCGACGCACCGCCGGCATGGTTGATGACTCCGCAGGCTTCCTTGACTCCGGTGACTCCGTCTCCGGCGCTGTCGCGGCGACCTCTCGCAGCCGCGATGATGCTTCCCACGAGCCGTCCACTCAGTGCGCCTCGGGTCTGAAGGCTCTCCTCGGCGCGATGCGTTCGGGGGACCGGGAGGCGCGTCGCGTCTGGGACACCGGCCTGGACTCTCTGGCGGAGCTCGTCGCTCACGGTGTCGGTCTGCTCGGCCCTCTCGACATCGTCGTCAACTCCGAGCTGATGCGGGCCGATGAGGTTGTCTTCCTTGAGCCTCTGCGACGCCGGGTGGCTGACCTCGTGGGCGACCTGCCAGCACCGCGGCTGGTGGCGGCCCGGCTCGGGGTGTCGGCGCCGGCGTTGGGAGCAGCAGGACGCGCACTCGCCGACTGGAAGTAGTCTGACGGTCACCCGAATACTGCCTTGCGTCTCTGCGCCGTTGGCTGACAACTCGCTTATGGCGTTGCGGAGACCCACAATGGGGGCAGGCCGTGGCAGTATGTTCGCCAACTGCAGTTGTCCAAGCCGGTTTGAGGAGAACCAATCGTGTCCCCCAGGAGAGAAGCGAGGCGCAGCGCGTGACCCTGTCTGCTCGTCCGCTTCGCATCGGCATCATGGGGGGAACCTTTGACCCGATCCACCATGGACACCTGGTCGCGGCCAGCGAGGTTCAGAACGTCTTCGCTCTCGACGAGGTCATCTTCGTGCCCACCTGGGCCCAGCCCTTCAAGAAGGAGCGCAAGGTCTCCCCGGCCGAGCACCGTTACCTCATGACGGTGATCGCCACGGCCTCCAACCCGAGATTCACAGTCTCCCGGGTCGATATCGACCGGGGTGGTACGACCTACACGATCGACACCCTTCATGACATCGCGGCTGAGTACCCGGGCGCGGAACTGTACTTCATCACCGGGGCGGACGCGTTGGCGCAGATTCTCACCTGGAAGGACAGTGAGGAGATCTTCGACCTGGCTCATCTGGTGGGGGTGACGCGTCCCGGGCACGTCCTCAGTGACTCCGGGGTTCCCCGTGACCGGATCTCGCTGGTGGAGGTGCCGGCCATGGCGATCTCGTCGACGGACTGCCGTCAGCGGGTCGGGGAAGGGTCTCCGGTGTGGTACCTGGTTCCTGACGGTGTCGTGCAGTACATACGCAAGTACGGGCTTTATCGTATGGCCTTGCGGCCGGCGTCGGCGACGTCGATGACGGCGAGAGTGGCCCGCGAGCAGTCCCTGAGGAAGGAGAACGACGGTGAGCACTGAGCAGACCGGCGTCAATGCCCCCACGTCCGAGGAGCCGACGCAGGATGAGCACGCTCCACGCGGTAGTCGTCGTGCGATCCGGCAGGCGGAGCGCGCCGCCGAGCGAGAGGCGATCCTGACCGGCCAGCAGCCGCTCCTGACCCGACGTGAGATGAGGCGTCTGCGTGAGGAGGCCAAGGCACTGCGGGCTGCCGTCGAGGCGGGCGAGATCACCCCTGAGCAGGCCCAGGCGCTCCAGGACCCTCTTGCCGATCCGGCGTCGGTCACCTCCCGTTCCTCCGCTACGTCGGGTGATGAAGTCGATTCCGGGCTGGGGGAGGCGACCGAGCCTCCCGTCGTGGACGGGGTCGACTATCTCGAGCAGGGAGGGCAGAACCCACCCCTGAACCTGTCCGTGCCCGAAGGGCCGGCCGTCTCCGCTCCGAGCTGGCGCTCGCTGTCGGCGGCCGAGGCCGTGGCGATCTCCGAGATCGAGACAGGCCTGATGGAGGCCGTCGACCTGCCGGTGGCCACCCTTGACTACGACGCTCACTGGGCCGCGAACGCCAGCTCCGAGCCGGCACCGGTGCCCACCCGCTTCTCGCTCAAGGACCGCCTTGAGGGAGGCCCTGTCTCCGAGGAGGACGAGCCGGAGAGCCCTCAGAGCAACGAGCCTCAGGGCGCTGTTGAGATGATCGACGACGCCGAGACCGAGGGGCCCGCCACCAGTCCCTACGACTACCGGGAGGGTTTTGAGCCGACGGCCCAGGCCAATGAGGAGGCCTCCATGAGGTCCTCCTCCTCATCGGCCGACGCCGTGAGCGCTGCCTCTGCCGTCCCCGCCGCCTCCGCTGTTCCTGCCGTCTCCACAACTGTATCCGGTGCCGCCGACTTCGCCGCCTTTGAGCAGGCCGGGGCCCCGCGGAACTCCGAGTCCGCCCGCAGCGGTGTGAGTGCTGGGTCGGCGTCCTCCGCAGGCTCGGTGCGCCGACCCATCGTGCGGATTCCCGCTGCTGCGCAGGGGGTGCGCACCGTGAACGTCTCCACGGGAGAGCTCAGCTCGGTCCAGCCCGTGGACAGCTCACCATCTGCCCCGGAGGCCGTCGACAGTCAGGATGCCTACGGTTCCCCCTCTATCGAGGAACCGATGGTGCAGGACGGCGCAGGGGTCGAGATCGACATCGAGGCACAGACCATGGTGGTGCCGACGTCGGTGCCTTCGTCTCAGGCTGAGCAGGCCCCCGAGCTCGGTGCGCCCGGGGCTCCGCAGTGGAGGTCACTGCATCAGCCCTCGCAGGCGGACAGCTTCCAGGAGACGATCATGGCCGGGGCGGCCGAGACCACCGTTGTCTCCGGTGAGGCCGTCAGTCCCTACGCCTTCTACAGCGACGAGGCCGAGAACGGCAACGGCCCGCTCGGGGCCTCCGAGTGGGACTCCGTGGCGGTCCCGGCTGCTGAGGCGCCCGAGGAGCCCTACCTGGCCCCCGTCAACGAGGTGACCGGGAGGGTTCCCACCCCGGATCACGTCCTGCCGATGGAGCAGCCCCGTTCCTCCTCGCGCATCGGTAAGGTGCTCATGGCCGCACTCATCATCGTCCTCCTGCTGCTCATCATCGGCGTGGTCCTGGCTCTGCTGATCGCCAACGGCAAGATCGGTGACAGCACGAGCGCCATGGCCGCCACCAGCGGTGCGGGGGAGTGGATCCGTCAGCTCGTCTGACGGTGGCGTGCACGGTACAGTCGCCGCTGCCGCATGATGTCTGACTGACCGTCCCGAAGGAGATCCGTGTCCGCCACCGAACACGCCACGAGCCTGACCATCGCTGCCGCTCGTGCGGCGGCCGATAAGAAGGCCGAGCACCTCGCCGCCATCGACGTCTCCGAGCGGCTGGGGCTCACTGATGTCTTCCTGCTGGCCTCCGGGGCGAACGACCGTCACGTCCACGCCATCGTCGATGCGGTGGATGAGGCCATGCACCACGCCGGAGCCAAGCGCCGTACCCGGGAGGGCTTCGCCGACGCCCACTGGGTCCTGGTGGACTACGGCGACGTCGTCGTCCATGTCCTGCAGGACGAGGACCGGGAGTTCTACTCGCTCGAACGACTGTGGAAGGACTGCCCGGCTATCGAGCTGCCGGTGGACCTGACGCGCGAGAACAGTCGAGATGGTGCTGCGGTCGGCGGTCGGGAGGACGCTGCGTCATGACGGATCTCATTCTGTGGCGCCACGGCCAGACCGATTACAACAGTCAAGGGCGCATTCAGGGGCAGGTCGACATCCCTTTGAATGAGACCGGTCGTGACCAGGCGCGACGTGCCGCCGACGGTATCGCGGCGCTGGGGCCTACGCGCATCGTCTCCTCCCCGTTGGCACGGGCTCGGGCGACGGCTGAGGTGCTGGCGTCGCTGACCGGCCTGAGCGTCGAGATCGATCAGGGACTGGCCGAGAAGTCCTTCGGAGACTGGGAGGGACTCAAGGCGGCCGACATCAAGAAGCAGTGGCCGGAGCACTACGCCACCTGGCGGGCTGGAGGAGAGCTTCCTCAGTTCAGGATCGAAGGCCGCCGTCAGACCGCCGAGAGGGTGGGGGAGGCGCTCAAGACCATCGTCGCAGGCTCTCAGAAGGGTGACGTCATCGTGGCCGTCTCCCACGGAGCGGCCACCAACCTGGGGGCCACCTATCTGCTGGGGATGGATACTCAGCAGTGGTTCGGCCTACGCGGTATGAGCAACTGCTGCTACGCGCTCATGCGGACCAACAAACGGCCTCCGGGCTGGTCGGTGGTCAAGTGGAACGCCGGGCCACCGGTGGACTCCAGTCCGTTGGGCAAGATCCTGGGCTGAGCAGGTGAGGTAGCGCACGTACCGTGGATTTGCTCTGACGGGGCCGATCTTCATACAGTTATCCGCGTCGCCGAACAAGAGCGACGCCCGAACGGGGCTATGGCGCAGTTGGTAGCGCGCTTCCATGGCATGGAAGAGGTCGGGG
>ERZ773267.1799-NODE-1799-length-11458-cov-3.409629_pt1 | contig 11458 bp, 12 predicted proteins | sample MGYA00511959_ERZ773267 | MGnify/ENA primary metagenome ERZ773267 (study PRJEB29015, sample SAMEA2738165) | human oral metagenome | biome: human oral; feature: human-associated habitat; material: saliva | place: China | collected 2240 ... | reverse complement strand
GCATCAATGGCTTTGATGTGACGGGCGGCGGTATACCGTATGAATCACTTCTAAAGCAGTACGAGGAAACGAAGGCGGCGCTTCGTCTGCCTGCAGGCGGCAGCGTATTCGAGGTCGGCTGCGGTGCGGGAGCGAACCTCTGGCTCTTCCAGCAGGACGGCTTCCGCGTCGGCGGCATCGACTTTTCGGAGGGGCTTCTGGCGATTTCGCGCGACGTCCTGCGTGAAGACGCGCTCTGCGAGATCGTGCGCGGCGAGGCCTGCGACCTGCCGATGGAAGAGAAGTACGACGCGGCGTTTTCCGATGGCGTGTTCCACTACTTTCCGGACGAAGCGTATGCGGAGAAGGTTCTGGAAGGCATGGCGGAGAAGGTGCGCGGCAACATCGTCATCCTCGACGTGCATGATGCGGCGAAGCAGGAGGAGTTCTTCGCTTTCCGCAGGAAGCTCGATCCCGACTATGACGAGCATTATCGCGGTTTGGACAAGCTCTTTTATGACAAGGCTTTTTTCGAGGCGTTCGCTAAAAAGCACGGTTTTGCCGTTTCCTTCGCTTCTCTGACGCTGGAGGGTTACTGGAACGCGCCGTTCGTCTATACCGTATTCTTCTCGCGCGAGGCGAAAGCGTAGGACTGAGCGGCAGAAGGAGGGAACTTCATGCAGGCGACGGAGTTTTTGGAGATCACGGGCGCAGATTTTTTCGTCGGCGTGCCCGACTCGCAGCTGCGCGCTCTTTGCGACGCCTTGATGGAGCGATACGGCAATCATGCGCCGCACATCGTCGCGGCGAACGAGGGAACGGCGGCGGCCATCGCGGCGGGACGCCATCTCGCGACGGGGGGGACGCCGCTCGTCTACCTGCAGAACAGCGGCGAGGGCAATATCGTCAATGCGCTCGCTTCGCTCCTGCACGAGAAGGCATACGGCATCCCGCTGATCTTCGTCATCGGCTGGCGCGGCGAGCCGGGCGTGAAGGACGAGCCGCAGCACGCATATCAGGGCGAGGTCACGCTTTTGCTGCTCGATCTCATGCAGGTCGAGTATTTCGTTCTCTCGCCGGAAACGACGGGAGATGAGGTGCGCACGGCGATGGAGGGCTTCCGTCCCCTGTTGGAGCAGGGGCGTTCGGTCGCCTTCGTCGTCCGAAAGGGCGCGCTCGTGCACGATCGGAAAGTCGCTTATGAGAACGGCTATGTCCTGCGCCGCGAGGAAGCTGTCCGCACGATCCTCGAAGCGGCAGGCGAGCGCGATGTCTTCGTCTCGACGACGGGCAAGGCGAGCCGTGAGCTTTTCGAACTGCGGGAAGCACGCGGCGAGGGGCACGAGCGGGATTTCCTGACGATCGGCTCGATGGGGCACAGCTCGTCCGTCGCGCTCGGCATCGCGCTCGAAAAGAAGGGGCGGCGCACGTGGTGCCTCGACGGCGACGGCGCCTTCCTCATGCACATGGGCGCGGCCGCCGTCATCGCTGCTGCAAAGCCATCGAACTTCTGCCACGTCGTCTTGAACAACGAGGCGCACGAGAGCGTCGGCGGCATGCCGACGGCGGCTTCCTCCATCGACTTTCCGGCGCTCGCGCGTGCGCTTGGCTACGCCGGAGCGCATCGCGCAAAGAGCCGCGAGGAGCTTGCTGCTGCGTTGGCAGGGATGGAGGGGGAGGCGAGGCCATGCTTCCTTGAAGTGCGCTGCGCGATCGGCTCGCGCGCCGACCTCGGCCGTCCGACGCTTCCCCCGAAAGCCAACAAGCTGGAACTGATGCGCTTTCTCAGGTCTTGATCGATCACGGGCGCTGCTTGAATAGTCTTGACAAATCGCAGGATAATTGTTATGATAAAAAAGTGTTGACGCAGAGAAAGTGCCGAGAGATCGGTGCGTCAAGTTGATTTTTTAATTTCAGGAGGATGAAATATCATGGGTACGATTTTTTCGAAGAGCGATTTCTGGATTGGACTTGCTGTCGGTGTCGTCGCGGGCGTTTTCGGCTATCGCTTCATGCAGGAGCGTGAGCAGCAGATGATGGCGATCCAGCAGGGCGCTCCCGCGGCGCAGGTGCCGCTTGCCGAGCTCCAGCGCCAGAAGGAGGAGCTCGAAGATCTCATCGCTGCGCAGGAAGCCGGCGCGAACCAGTAAGAAAAAGCAGAGGGGCTGCTGCAGGCAAATGCTCGTATCTTCATGGCATATTGCGTGCGCAGCCCTTTTCCTGTTTTAGTGTTGATAACGAATTGCAAAGGAGGACGCTATGACGAAAGTTTCCTTGGGTCTGCCGCTTGCTGCAGCTGCTGCGGGTACGGTCGCGACCCTCTTTGCTCCGGCGAAGCGCCTGCATATTGTCTGCGGCACGGCATGGGCGCTCTTCTCGCTCGCTCACGCCTGGCAGTATCGGAAAAAGCTGGCAGACGACCTCGGGGTGACGTCCGCCGGCGTCTGTCTCAAGCAGAAGGCGATGCAGAAGATCGGCGCGGGACTGCGCAGGCTGCCGCTGCCGCCGACAAAACTCGGCGCTCTCATCGGCTCGATGCGCCCCGCCGCCTATACGCCGGGCAGGATTCGTCTCTACAGCCGTTCGCTCGTGGAGAACGAACAGCTGGCGGAGCAGATCCTGATGTACTTCGCCGACTATGCGGAGGTGGACGCGGTGGAGTGCAATACACTTACGGGATCCGTGCTCATCACCTATGAGCCGGAATTTTTCGCTGAGAATGAAGAGCTTTCACAGATAGAGAAATATGTCAAGGAATGTGTGCAGACGGCACAGGGGAGGAGTTAAATCTTTATGTCTTATATGTCTGGTTTGATGCTTGGCACGGCCATCGTGCGGGGGCTGGGCAGCCTGCTTTCCGGCGGTCCTGCCGCTGGCATGGGCTTTATGGACATGGGTGCGGGCTCCGGCATGGGGCGGGGCGCCATGGGCAGGAGTTCCGGCATGGGCGGCCTCTTCGGCATGATGCCGACGGGCATGGGAAGCGGAATGAACGGCATGTTCGGCCAAGGCGCAGGCAGAGGGCGCAGGGGCGTGGAGCAGGGCACGGCAGGCTCTGCTGCTTCATCTGTGCCGACGCAGCTGGCCTTCGTGCTGAAGAGCGCCGTGCCTGGCCGCAGACGCTACTATGCCTCGGCCCTGCAGGGCAATGAAGAGTTGGCGAAGCTTTTGGAAAAGAGCCTCGTGCGCGTCGCCTTCATCGATTCCGTCGAGGCGTCGAGCGTGACGGGCAGCCTTCTCGTCCGCTATACGGGCACGGAGACGGCAATCGACCGTTTGATGACGGATCTCGGCAAGCGCGTTTTCGGCATGGAGCCGAGGACGGCGGGCTTCAGCCTGCCGCAGGGGCTTTCCTCCTTGCTTCCTGCGGCAGGCGTCGCGCAGCCGCTCGCCGAGGTCGGCGCGAGTCTTCGTCGCACGGTGGGGGCGGCGAATTCCTGGCTGCGCGAGAAGAGCGGCGGCTGGCTCGATTTCCCTTCGGTCTTCGCCCTCGGTTTCATCGTGCGAGGGATGCGCAAGGTTCTGCTCTATGATCAGCGGCCGTCCGGTCCGCAAATGCTTTGGTGGGCGTTCTCGATCTTGAAAGGATGGAAGATGTTATGACGTATGAGACGTGCTCAATCCGCTTGTCGCTGGAACTCGCGCAGGACAAGCGCGCTCTCCTGAGCGCCCAGGTTCGCAGCTTGAAGGGCGTCGTCGCCGCTTCGGTCGGCGACAAGGCGCTGACGGTCTGGTACAAGGAAGAATTGCCCCTCGCACTCGTGCGTCGGCTCGTCAAGCGCATGGAAGAAGAGTGCGCACCGAGCGATCCCGAGCTTGACATGGCGGGCTATCGGCGCGAAGCGATCTTCTCGCTCGCGAGCTTCGCGGGCATGAAGGCGCTTGAAAAGCTCGCGCCCGAAGCCTTTGCGGGCATGAAGGTGTTCCGCAGTCTCCTCGTCTTGGCCATCGCGCGCAACTTCCTCAAGAACGGTGTCGTGGGCATGGTGAAAGAGCGCCGCCCGAACGCCGATACGCTGACGAGCACGGCGGTCATCGCCTCCGTGCTCGCAGGCAAGCCCGAATCGAGTCTCACGCTGCTCACGCTGTCGAACGGCGCCGAAATGCTGACTGCCTACGCCGCAGAGCGTGCGAAGAAGCAGATCTCGGGTCTTTTGAACATGAACCAGCGCTTCGTCTGGCTCATCGACGGCGGCGTGGAGCGCAAGGTCGCCGTCGAATCCGTGCAGGTCGGCGACCGCATCGCGGCGCACGCAGGCGAGATGATCTGTGTCGATGGCCGCGTCGTCAGCGGACAGGCTTCCGTGAACCAGGCTTCGATCACGGGCGAGTCGAACCCCGCGATGAAGCGGAAGAAGTCGCCGGTCTACGCGGGTTCCGTCATCGAGGTCGGCGAGCTCGTCATCGAGGTTGAGAAGACGGGCAAGGACACATCGCTCGCGCACATCGTCCATCTCGTCGAAGAGGCGCAGTCGAGACGCGCGCCCGTGCAGAGTTTCGCCGATAATATGGCGAACATGCTCGTGCCGATCTCTTTCCTCGGCGCGGCGATCGTCTACGGCGCGACGCGCGATTGGCAGCGGGTGCTGAACCTCCTCTTCATCGACTTCTCGTGCGGCTTGAAGCTTTCGACGGCGACGGCGATCTCCGCTTCCATCGCAGCGGCGGCGAAGAAGGGCATCCTCGTCAAGGGCGGCAACTACATGGAAGCGCTCGCCAATACCGATACTGTCGTCCTCGACAAGACGGGCACGATCACGGTCGGCATCCCGCAGATTTCCTCCATCCGGACGGCTGAGGGCGTGGAGGAGAAGGAGATGATCCTCCTGGCAGCGTCGGCGGAAATGCACTCCGTGCATCCTCTGGCGGTCGCCATCCAGAAGTATGTGAAGGATCATGACTGGCAGGTGCCGCAGCACCGCTCGTCGAAGACGATCGTCGCGCGCGGCATGCAGGCGGTCGTGCCCGACTTCGCCGGCTTCAAGGGCGGCGATGTGATCGTCGGCAGCTCCAAGTTCATGAAGGAGCGCGGCGTGCAGGGCACGGGCGATCTCGTCGTCGAGGATACGACAGAAAACCTCCTCTACATCGCGAGGAATGGCTCGCTTCTGGGCATCATCGGCATCACTGATCCCGTGCGCCCGAAGATGAAGAAGACGCTGAACCAGATGCGTCGTTGCGGCGTCGATGAGATCGTGATGCTCACGGGCGATTCGGAAAAGGTCGCTGACCATGTGGCGCGCCAGATGGACATCGACTCCTACCATGCCGAGGTTCTGCCCGAAGACAAGGCGCACTACGTCATGAAGCTCAAGGAGCGTGGCGGCAGGGTCATGATGGTCGGCGACGGCATCAACGACGCGCCCGCCTTGGCTTTCGCCGATGTCGGCGTGACGCTCGGCGGCCGTCAGACGGACATCGCTGCCGAGTCGTCGGCAGTGACGATCCGCTCGGAAGATCCTGAAGGCCTCGTCGAAGCCCTGCAGCTCGGCAAGCGCACGATGGGGCTGATTCATCAGAACTTCCGCGCGACGATCCTCGTCAACTCGGGAGCGATGCTCATGGGGGCGCTCGGCATGATCAGCCCGCTGTGGGCAGCTGTCATCCACAACACGGCGACGCTCGCCGTCGTCTTGAACAGCGCGCGCATCCTCTCGACAGGAAAGAAGCCTCTGAAACGCATCGGCTGAGATGGATAAAGAAAAAGGGAGACCGCACGATCGGATGTGCGGCCTCCCTTCTTTTTTGTTGAAACAGATTACTGTGCGTGCCGGTTCGAAGCAGGCACATGATCTTTTGAAAGAGATGGGGAAAAATAAACTTGACAACGATTCTCAATTCTTCTATAATGAACATATCAAGCGGGATTGATATTCATGTTCGTCAAGAAGGGGAGAGTGATTATGAGCAGTGTGGTGATTCTCGGGGGGAACGAGTGCATGGAGTGTCGTTATCGGGAGGCGTGCAGGAGCTGCGGGTTCAAGGCGAAGGTCTTCCCGAAAATGTGCCGCGATCTCAAGAGGAAGATCGGCTCGCCTGACCTCATCATCCTTTTTACGAGCACGGCGTCGCATCAGCTTGCCATGCACGCGCAGGAAGAGGCGAAGAAATGCAATGCGAAGATTGCTTTCTGTCACTCCGCGAGCATGGCGGCGCTGCAGAATGTCCTCGCCGAGCATACGGCGTAGGCTGTACGCTTGACGCTTGTTTCGCTTCCATCACGAAAAGACCCGCAAAAGCCTCCGACGCTTCTGCGGGTCTTTTCGCGCAGCCGGCTCTGCTGCGGGGGCAGGGATGCTTGCGACTGGAGGGGGATGTGATGCCGGGCAGCTCTTTTGCAAGAGCAAGTGAGAGTATATATGAATCGACAAAGAGAATGGAAAATGCGCCGCGTCTGCTTGACACACTGAAGGATATAAGGTATCATTAGCCGTGGCAATAAACGGGATTCGGTTTCATTGTCGTTCTCATTTTAAGATTTATCAAGATGGAGGTAGAAAGGTATGACGTTGAAAGACGGAAAGACAGGAATGTCTCTTCGTGTCGACAAGGTGGGCGATTCGGAGCTCAAGCAGCGCCTGATGACGATGGGGCTGATTCCGGGCACGCGCATCAAGGTCCTGCCGTCGGCACCGATGGGCGATCCGATGGCGATCGGGCTTCGCTCGTACAATCTCGCGCTTCGCCGCGCTGATGCGGAGAAGATTGAAGTGACGGAAATCAAGGAAGGAGCGGGAGCCTGATGAGCACCATGAGCGTCGCCCTGACGGGCAACCCGAACACGGGAAAATCGACCATATTCAACGAATTGACGGGTATGCGCCAGAAGATCGGCAACTGGCCGGGCGTCACTGTTGACAAGAAGATGGGCGTCGTCAACTACAAGGATCGCGTGATCACAGTCGTCGACCTGCCCGGCACCTACAGCATCAATGCTCGTTCGGCAGAGGAGCAGGTCGTCATTGACTACTTTAAGACGACGATGCCCGACCTAGCCGTCGATGTCATTGACTCGTCGAACATCGAGCGCAATCTCTTCCTCACGGTGCAGCTCCTCGAAGAGGGTATCCCTCTTCTCATTGACCTCAACATGCAGGACGAAGCGGAAAGAAAGGGCATCCGCATCAACATCCAGAAGCTCGAAGAGGCTCTGGGCATGCCTGTCGTGCAGACGGTCGGCCGCAGCAAGAAGAGCATCGAGAAGCTCATCGAAATTTTCACGACGACCGTCATGTCGAACTACCGTCCGAGCGCGATGGTCGAAGAGCACAAGGCGAAGGCGACGGAACTCAAGAAGAGCGGCCTTTCCGCCGAAGAGCTGGACGAAAAGCTCATCGAGCTGCGCTACGATCTCATCGACAAGATCATGAAGAAGGCGGTCGTCGTCGGAAACGTCGGGCTGTCGACTTCGGAGAAGATCGACCGCGTGCTCGCGAACGGCGTCTTGGCGCTGCCGATTCTCCTCGCCATCCTCTACCTGATGTTCTGTATCGCCTTCACGTGGATCGGCCAACCGCTCGCGGACGCTGTCGGCGACTGGATCGGCGGACCGTTCACCGACTGGATCAATGACGCGATGGAATCTGCGGGCGTCGCCGAGTGGCTGAAATCCTTGATTGCAGACGGTATCGTCGCGGGTGTCGGCAACGTCATCAACTTCGTGCCGCTCATTTTCACCTTGTTCTTCATGCTGTCCTTCCTCGACGGTACGGGCTACATGGCGCGCGTCGCCTTCATCATGGATCCGATCATGCGTCGTGTTGGTCTCACGGGCAAGGGCATCATGCCGCTGATTGTCGGCTTTGGCTGCGGCGTGCCGGCCATCATGGGTGCGCGTGCACTTGATTCGGAGAAGGACAGGCTCACGTCGATTCTCATCACGCCTTTTTTGACTTGCTCGGCGAAGCTGCCGATCATGGCGCTCTTCGCTGCGATGTTCTTCCCTGAACATGCCGCGAACGTCGTCTTCTCGATGTACATCGTCGGCATCGTCGTCGCCATCATCATGGCGAAGGTTTTAGGCGTCACGGCGTTCAAGGATCAGGGATCGACGTTCCTCCTCGAACTGCCGCCGTACCGTATGCCGGACATGAAAACGGTGCTCTTGGAAACTTGGGACAAGGGCAAGGGCTACCTGATCAAAGCCGGTACGATCATCTTCGCGATGAGCGTCGCCATCTGGTTTCTGTCGAACTACAATGCAGACGGCGCTACGGATGAGATGAGCGAGTCCTTCCTCGCATCGATCGGCGGCGGTATGAGCCATCTCTTCGCGCTACAGGGCTTCGAGACTTGGGAGTCGGGCGCGGCCGTCGTCACGGGCATCATGGCGAAGGAGTCCGTCGTCTCGACGCTCGGTATCCTCTATGGCGTCGGCGATGTCTCGACCGAGGCGGAGGACGCAGCAGAGACGGCGACACAGTTCGCCGGCTCGATGGGTACGGCATTCACGGCAGCCTCGGCGCTCGCCTTCATGGTATTCTCGCAGCTCTACACGCCGTGCATGACTTCGCTCGGCACGATCAAGAAGGAGACGGGCAAGTGGAGATGGATGCTCTTTGCCGCTCTCTACACCTTCGGCGTCGCCTGGGTCGTCTCGCTTCTTGTCTACTGGGGAGCCTGCGCCTTCGGCATGAACGGCTAGGGAAGCGATGGGCGAAAGCCGTCCGTGCTTCTCTGACTCCTGAAAGGAGATCTTTGCCATGGCAAGCATCATTCTCGGCGCGATTGTCGCCGTCCTGCTCTTCTTCGCCCTGCGCCACGTCTATCACAATGTGAAGGCGGGCAAGGAGGATTGCTGCGGCGGCGGCTGCAGCGGCGGCTGCGGAGGCTGCGGTACGAGCTGCCACAGTGTGGGGCAGGAAAAGTAAATAGATGAATATAAGAAAAGCGTCGAGAGATTCTCGGCGCTTTTCTTGTTCGTGCGAATTGTTTATAGTATAATTGAAGCGGGAGGAATCATTTGTGAAGACGGTGAACCGCAATTATAAGGATTCTTTATTTCGGGATATATTCAACAACGAGGAACGTTTGGCAGAAATCTATACGGGATTGCTGAATGACCCTATAAGTCCGCATGATATACAGCTTACGACTTTGGATTGGACGTTTTTCACAGGCATACGGAACGATGTGAGCTTTATTGTCAAGGAAAAGCATATTGTTTTGTTGGAGCATCAGAGCACGTGCAATGAAAATATGCCTCTGCGCTTGCTCATGTATATTGCAGAGCTTTATCGCCGTTATGTGGATGCGGATGCAATTTACAGACAAACGCGCATCTTGCTGCCTGCACCTAAGTTTTATGTATTCTATAATGGGGAGAAGGAAATGCCTGCACAGTGGCCGCTTCGTCTTTCCGATGCTTTCGACGGGAATGAAGGTGATATCGAGCTTGTTGCCGAGGTTATCAATATCAATGAAGCACCGCATCGGCTGATTTTTGAAAAATGTCGAGCCTTGAAGGCATACAGCGTGTTTGTTGCTCAATTTCGCGGCTATGTAAGAAATGGAAAAAGTTTAGAAGAAGCTGTAAGTTTGGCTGTCCGATATTGTGTGGAGAACGATTATCTGGGGGATTATTTCAGACAAAGGCAAAAAGAGGAGGTATTCGATATGATGAATTTTGTATGGAATCAAGAGCGTGCATTGGAAATTCGTGCGGAAGAAGCTATGCAGCAGGGCATGGAGAAAGGGATGGAGAAAGGGATGGAGAAAGGGATGGAGAAAGGGATGGCCGAGACGCAGCAGATGATTCTGCGGGTATTTCCTCTCCTTCGCAAGAATATGCCGCTGGCGGAGATTTCGGAGAAAACGGGTTGCGCTATAGAGTATCTGCAGCAACTGAAAGCTGCGATGCAGTAATCACGCCGTTTTTCGTAGGGAAAATGGTATTGAAAAATATTCTCATATATGCTACACTGAAAGCGTCGGAATTTGTCCGACGCTTTTCTTTCCGCTTGCAGGCGGGATTTTTTGCAGATGAAGGAGGAGACGTTTATGGAGTACAAGATCGAGCATGATTCTCTCGGAGAGGTTCGCGTGCCGAAGGATCGCTATTGGGGGGCACAGACGCAGAGGAGTTTCGAGAATTTTCCCATCGGCACGGAGAAGATGCCGAAGGAGATCATCCGCGCCTTTGCCATCTTGAAGAAGGCGGCGGCGTTTGCCAACGCGACGCTCGGCAGGCTCGACGAGAAGCGGCGCGACGCCATCGCGAAGGCGGCGGACGAGATCCTGGCGGGCGAGCTGGACGGGCACTTCCCGCTCGCCGTATGGCAGACGGGCAGCGGCACGCAGTCAAACATGAACGTCAACGAGGTGCTTGCGAACCGCGGCAACGAGATCGCGGGCGAGAAGATCCTGCATCCGAACGACCATTGCAATATGTCGCAAAGCTCGAACGACACGTTCCCGACGGCGATGCACATCGCTGCCGTCGTTGCCATCGAGGATAAGCTCCTGCCGTCGATCGACAAGCTCGCCTCGACCTTCGAGCGATTGATGAAGGAGAATGAAGGAATCGTCAAGACGGGCAGGACGCATTTGCAGGATGCCGTTCCCATTTCCTTCGCGCAGGAGATCAGCGGCTGGCTCGCCATGCTCAAGGCTTCGCGTGCGCAGATCGAGGCGGCGCTGCCGTTCTTGAAGGAGCTTGCCTTGGGCGGGACGGCGGTCGGCACGGGACTCAACGCGCCCAAGGGGTTCGCCGAAGAAGTCGCTCGTGTCGTCAGCGACATCACGGGACTCGATTTTTGTACAGCGCCGAACAAGTTCCACGCGCTCTCGGCGAAGGATGAGATGGTCTTCGCGCACGGCGCCTTGAAGGGGCTGGCGACGAACCTCATGAAGATTGCCAACGATGTGCGCTGGCTCGCAAGCGGCCCGCGCTGCGGCCTCGGCGAAATCACGATCCCGTCGAACGAGCCGGGAAGCTCCATCATGCCGGGCAAGGTCAATCCGACGCAGTGCGAGTCGGCGACGATGGTGGCGGTGCAGGTCATGGCGAACGATGCGGCTGTTGCCATCGCGGCTTCGCAGGGAAATTTCGAGCTGAACGTCTACATGCCCGTGACGATTTACAACTTCCTGCAGTCGGTGCGCCTGTTGGCGGATTCCCTGCGCTCCTTCGATGAGCGCTGCGTATCGGGCATCAAGGCGAACAAGGACAAGATGCACGAAAATCTGCACCGCTCCTTGATGCTCGTGACGGCGCTGAATCCCGTCATCGGCTACGAGAAGGCGGCGAAGACGGCGCACAAGGCGTTTGAGGAAAATATTTCGCTCAAGGAGGCTTGCGTCGCGCTCGGCTTCCTTGCGCCCGAAAAGTTCGACGAGGTCTTCCATCCCGAGGAGATGGTCTAAGTGACGGACAGCAGCAAGAGCCCGGCCGTACAGGAAGCGGGCGCGGGGAAATCGCCCGAGAACGGCACGGGCAGAAAGCCGAATTACAAGAACTGGCTGCCAAAGCGCATGATCG
>ERZ773267.1797-NODE-1797-length-11469-cov-4.199755_pt1 | contig 11469 bp, 9 predicted proteins | sample MGYA00511959_ERZ773267 | MGnify/ENA primary metagenome ERZ773267 (study PRJEB29015, sample SAMEA2738165) | human oral metagenome | biome: human oral; feature: human-associated habitat; material: saliva | place: China | collected 2240 ... | reverse complement strand
ATCAATATAATTCATTTTATAAAACACTTGTCTTTAAAATAAATGAAAGTAATACAATCCCTGTACTAAAAACAATATGTCCAACTATAGCACTTTCTATTCTCTTTGTCTTTAAATAAACATATCCAAAAGTTAAGGAGATAATCACAATTTCTACTACTATAGGAAGTGTATGTTTTAAATTTATAAGTGCAAACAATATTCCTGATAAACAAGCCGGTGTGAATAATCGTACAAATTTGTATCCACCTTCATATAAATCATATAAATAACCGAATACTACATTTCTATAAACTATTTCAGTTACAAAAGGAATAATAAAAACTAAATTTATTAATGCGATTTTATTATTAGAAACTACATTTTTAATTCTAATAAATTCTCCGGTCATATCATAATGATAACCTAAAAATCCTAAAATTTTAAATAAAATTTGAATAACAACTAGTAAAACTATCCCTGAACACGCACCAATCAAAATAGATTTTAATAAAGATTCCTTTTTACCATCTTTGGAAATTGAATTTGTAGGGAATTTTTTACAAAACAAATATACAATAATCGCAAAAATCAAAGCTAAAGCAATATTTATATTTATTAAGTTTTTAATCACAAATTCTGATTTTATATACTTATTTGCCAATGTAGGAAATCTTGAAATTCCTAAAAAATACACCAATGATATCAAGAATGATACAATAAAATTTTTTGTCTTAACACTCATAACTTTCTCCTAAAAATCACATCATTTTAAATATATTATATTTTATAAACTTCTAATTCAAAAGAAACATATTTATTCCCATGCCCACAATATTTACACAATGATGTGTAAATCCAACGATATAAATATTTTTACAATATTTATATTGATATGATAAAACAATTGACATAAACACATAGTGAATCATTCTATAGTCAAATAATCCCTCATGCAATATTCCAAATATTATTCCAGAAATTAAACTTGCAGTAAAAAATCTAACATATTTATCCGTTCCTTTAAAAACATCATATAAAGTTCCAAAAAAGTATCCTCTAAATATAATTTCCTCAGCATAAGCTGAGAATAAAGTAATAAATACATAATTCAAATAACTATATTGAAAAGAAAAAAAATCTGTCTTACTATAGCTATCTCCTGATATTTTAAAATAATATAAAAGTTTAGTTAAGGCAATTCCAAATACCATAATTAAAGTTAAGGAAAGAATTACTGATAATATATATTTCTTAAGGTTTTTTATCTTAAATTTTTCACTGTTTTTTTCTATTGAATTTACATTTCTCAAAAAGAAACTGGAAAAAATTATAATTACATAAAGAGTTATCTCGTACTTTCTAACTATATTTACAAAATCCATACCCCATGAATACATTTTTCCCTTATTCAATAATGCAACTAAATTTTCCATTTGCCCTGACATTAAAACAGAATATAAAACTATAAATCCTATTATGATACTTCTTTTAATCTTTGCCATAAGTTTAACCCCCAATATTGGTTTACAATTAATTAGTAAAAAATAAAACTTACCATATTTTTCTAAAAAATGTAATTGTAATACAATAATTGCTATGCAAAGTAATGATATCAAAAGAAAACGTATTTGTCAATTAGAATTCACATTTTTCAAAAAACAAAATATAATTATGCTTATTTTTTCGTTTTATTTAAAATACCGACTTTATCAACAAATATATTATAATTATTTATTATTTTTTCTTATTATATTATTTTCAAAATTTTTAATCTTAGGTAAACATTTTTATAAAACTAATTTAAAAACAAAAAACTTCAAAAGTTTTTACACTTTTGAAGTAATAATTATAAAATAAAAAATATTTACTTAATACTACTCTGTAAATCTAATCCCTAGTATGTAATCTCAATAGAAATTAAAAGAATTGAATATAATCTAGTCCTTATTTTGTTTACTCATATTCTAAATTTATGAGATTTCTATCTATTTTTCACAAATACAAATTTATTTTCTAAAGACATTTCTTCAACAAATACATATCCGTCTTTGTCAAATTTCTTTATATCTTCTATAATTTCAATTTTATTTTTAGTCATAAAGTTAAGCATCATTCCTCTTGCTTTTTTTGAAATCGTAGAATGTTTTTTTAATTTTTCATCGACTTTTTCATAAAATTCAAAATCCAAAATTTGATTTTCTGAAATGTACTTTTTAACTGTTTTTGAAAATTCTTCACTTGCAAGATTAACAATAAAATCTGTATCTTTTAAGATATTCTTAGCAATATCATCTTTCCAAAAATTATATAAATTTCCCATTTTTGTTTTCATAAGAAAATCAAGTCTATATGGATTAATCAAATCAAAAGGTTTAAGCGCTCCATATAGTGCAGAAATAATAATTAAATGTTCCTTTATATACTCTAAATCAAACTCATCAAATTCTTCTCTTTTTATATTTTTATAACACATTCCATCATACATATAAAAAGCCTTGCAATAATCTTTTGAAACCAAAACTTCCGGAATATTCTTTAAAACTTCATTTGTTTTATTAGAAAAATCAAGTCCTGAAGAAAATCTCTCACAAGTTTTAGAAATTGTCTTTGCAGGTGATAAAATTATTTTCATATTTCTCTCCTTAAATCTATTTTTCAAGATCTATCAATTTATTACAAATAGATAATGGTAATTTTCTATGAGTTATTATTAATATTATCTTATCTTTACTAATTTTTTCAATATTTTTAACAACTTCCTGCTCTGTTTCAAAATCTAAAGCAGAAGTAAATTCATCTAAAATCAATAAATTAGAATTTTTATATAATGCTCTCGCAAGTGCAATTCTCTGCTTTTCTCCACCTGAAACATTTTTGCCCTTTATTTCAATTTCAAAATCTTCATCTTTTTTTCCATTAAACTTTTTAACCTGTGATAATTCAGTAGAAATTTCGAAGTTCTCACCATCAAAATTATCAAAAGCTATATTTTCTTTTAATGAACCTTTAAATAAAAAGGCATCTTGTTCAAGATATGAAATCAAATTATAGTAGGAAGTTCTATTTATATCTTTTAAATCTATTCCATTTATTGTAATTTTACCATTGTAATTTAAAATCCTCTTTAAAAGCAAATCTACTAATGTACTTTTCCCCGAACCTGATGGACCGACAATTCCTATAATATCTCCTTTTTCCATTTCTATATTAAAATTTTTAAATATATAATTACTCTCATCATAAGAAAAAGTTAAATTTTCAACTTTTATAGTATCTATGCCTGAAATAGCCTCTTTCTTATCTTCAACTTCTGTACTATCAACAAATTCTAAAATTCTATCACTCATTCCAAGAGTTACCTGAACTCCTGAAAACCAATCTGATAAATTTCTCATAGGCTCGTAAAGATAACCTAAATAAAAATAAAATGCAAACAATGAACCTAAAGACATATTTCCTGAATTCACTTCCATTGCTCCAAAAAGTAATATAGCAATTGGTAAAAGTATTACAATAAGCCCTGTAAGTCCATATCCTATCGCGGTATATTTCTTTATGTTTTTTAAATAAATTTCATATTTCTTTATATTTTCCCTAAACTTATTTAAAAAGAACTTCTCTTTCCCAAAAATTTTTATTTGGAAAATTCCATCAGTATATTCCTTTACACTTTCCGTTACCAATGCAAAATGTTCTCTTTCATCTTTACTATTCTTTCTTATAGCACTATCAACCTTTTTAAAAAATATTGTATAAATTGGAATTACAAACAAAACAATAATTGCAAGTTTAAAAGACATATAGAACATAAGTCCTAAAACTATTGAGATATTAAGAATATTCAAAAATAACATTGGAAGTCCTATACTAATATCTTCACTTACAGTTTCACAATCATGTAAAATTCTTGAAGTTAAATCACTCGGATTTTGTTTATAATACTCCGGAGATTTATCCAAAGCACCTTTCAACATAATACTTCTAAAATAATTCATATATTCAACCCTATATGTGTGCCACTTATAATTCTGATATGAATCAAAAAATGCCTGTAATATTCCTAAAACTAAGAGTAAAATTCCAAAATTTAAAACTTTTGAAAAATCTTCACTATTTTGAACCATATTAACAAGTCTTCCTATCATATATGGAGCAATTGCATACAAAATAACAGAAAATGCACAAAGTAAAGTTATTTTGAACCTTCTAGCTCTATATTCTCCTATATAAGACATAAGTTTTAAATAATTTCTTATACTATTCATAGTTTTCTCCCACTTATTTATATTTTACAACATCAATCGCAATAGTATTATAACACTTGACTTTATTAAAAGTCAATTTATTGTTTATAATTTTGACTTTTCAATATCAATATAAAATTTTTAAAATACCTTTATCAAAAAAGTCTAAATTCTAAATAGAATCTAGACTTTATTCCAAATATATTTCTCTGCCTGTGATAAATATAATTCCTTATATTCCAAAGACTTTTCGATGAGTTCATTATGATTACCAGAAAGTATTTTTCCATCTTTCATAAACCATATTTCATCTGCAATATGAACTGATGCCATTCTATGAGAAATCATAAATATTATTTTATCTTCTTTTATATTTTTTAAAATTTTATAAACAGAATTCTCTTTTTCAATATCAAGACTTCCTGTTGGTTCATCTAAAACTAGTATAGGACTATTTTTATAAATTGCCCTTAAGATTGCGATTAATTGTGCTTGTCCTCCTGACAATTCAATATTTTCATCATCAAGTTCAACTCCAAGTTTATCATCTAAATTAATTTTAAAATCTTCTTTTTTTATATCAAGTTTATCAATAATTTTAAAAATTTCTTCATCTACAATTTCCTTTTCGTCTTCATTTTCAATTAATTTACAGCAAATATTTTCTCTTAATGTTATATCATCAATTAGCTTAAAATCTTGAAAAATTGTACTTATATTCTTATTTTCGGTTTCATAAATAGACTTTCCACTATAAGTCAAACTTCCTTTTGAAGCCTCGTAAAGTCCTGAAATAAGTTTTATTAGAGTACTTTTTCCTGCTCCATTTTCTCCAATAATTACTATAATTTTAGGTTTTTTTACTTCAAATGAAATATCATTTATAACATAATTATCAAAATCTCCATATTTAAAGTAAATATTTTTTGCGATTAATCCCAAATCTTTACTCTCAACACTTCTCTCTACATTTTTCCCAATGTCAAATTCAATGAAATCCAAAACAGGAATAGTATATTTTGAAAATCTATCCAAATCAATTATATTTTCAGAAAATTCATTCATACTTCTTGTAAATTTTAATATCCCTACTACAGTAAAACTAAAATCAGAAAAGCTGATTTCATTTTTATAAACCCTACTTGCACTAAAAATTATTACAAATAAGGTACAAAGAATTGAATTTATCACTTCAATTATATTTACAATAGCTTTATTCCTATAAAAAGGTTTAAAACATTTTAATATGTCTTTTATAGTTTTTGAAAATTTATTATCTATGAAACTTTCAAATTCATTTGATTTTATATCTAATACATCATCTCTGTTCAAAACCATATAGCTATAATACCAGTATTTTCTATTTATCGGAGATAAATTTTCATAAAATTTACTCTCTTCCTTACTGTATTTTTTCTTTGCAAATATATTTACAACAAATAGGATAAGTAATACTATACTTAGATAGAAAGAAAAATATCCTATTGCAATAAAAGTTGTTAGCATAATGGAAATATGTTCTATACTTTTTACAATTGCCTCTAATAAATTTTCAAGACAGTATTGATTTCTAAGGGAAAATCTTGCTCTTTCTTGTAAATTATGAAAAGCAGGACTTTCTAAATTAAAATAATCTATTTCCGTTGATTTTTTCAGAAGTTCTTTCTCCATTTTAAGTAAATACTCTCTTGCAGAGTATTGGACTTTCCACTTTAATACTTCTTTAAAAATTCTTAATACAACAAAAACAATAGCCTCAAAAATCATTTTTATAGAAATATTTTTAATATTTCCAATTTGTAAATATTCTGTAAAATCTCTAACCATAAATAAAGCTAGTAAAGTCAATAGAATATTAATTAAAATATCAATTGAAATTCTATAAATAAATTTTTTATCTATTTTAAAAGACAATTTTAAAAATCTGAAAATAGTTTTAAATGAATTAATCATTTTCATCACCTACTTTCAATTTAAACATACTTTTAGTCAATTCTTTTAAGTATCTATAATATTCAGATCTTTCAATTAATTCAAAATGAGAACCTGAATCCAAAATTTTCCCATTACTTAAAATATAAATTTTATCCACAATATTAGAAACAGCCAATCTATGAGAAATAATAATAAATCCCTTTGTCTTTTCTTCAAGAGATAATCTGTTATAAAAATCCATTTCTTTTTTAGCGTCAAGTGCAGATGTGGGTTCATCTAAAATTAACATCGTTCCACTTTTAACTAATGCTCTTAAAATAGTCAACATTTGTAATTGACCACCTGAAGGTTCAAAAGCATCATCAAAAAACTCTTTTCCAAATCTGGTATTCAAATCTATCAATTTTTCATTTACATTGTCAAGTTTACAACTTTTTAAATATTCTTCAACATAATTTTCTTCATAATTTTTTACATTTTCAAATCCGAATAAATTTTCTTTAAGTGTTCCTGCAAAAAAATGTGAATTTTGAAAAACAGCTGAAAAATAAGCAAGTCTTTCTTTTGCTGAAACTTCTTTCCCATTAATGAGAATTTTCCCGCTTGTTTGATTGTAAATACCCATAATTACTTTTATAAGCGTACTCTTTCCAGCCCCATTTTCTCCAATTATTCCAATTTTATCGAAAGATGAAAACTCCATATTTATATTTTCTAAACTGTATTTGTCAGCATTTGGGTATTTAAAGTAAATATTTTTAAGTTCAAAGGATACTTCTTTATTTTCTATATTAGCTTTTTTACTTTTTGAACTATTTTCTTCTAAATGTAGAAGATATTTATCAAACATTTTAATATTTTTCTTTAAATCGGATATAATTCTTAAAATTTCCTTTTCATTGGTTATAAAAAGTTGATACATACTAAAAACAATAAAAATCGTAGAAATAGAAATGGAATTAATACTAAATAAGTATATCAACATCCCAATTGTAAAAATATCAGTTGCAATTTCCAAACATATTGAAATAATCCCTAATTTTGTACCTAAATTAGTTTTATTTCTTATAATGGCCATAGCTTCATTAACAATTTTCTCATATCTCTTTAGGATTAGATTTCCTAAATTAAATATACGAATATCCTTTCCATATTCATTTCTCATACTAAAATTATTGTAATATTCAAGTTTTGTTAATATATTTCCCTGTTCTAAATCTGTATCTAAGTCAAATTCATTAATTTTTTCTCTTAAAGGATAAACTCCAAGTTGAATTAAAAATGTAAAAAATACAATGTAAAAAGAAGTTTTTGAAATAATAAAGCCTGAAAAAATAAGCAACACAAAAATAGGAATAAAATTCATTAAATCCATTAAAATTGCACTAAAACCTGCATTATCATAAGCTAAAAAGTTCCAAGCTCTATTCATTGAATATTCAAATTTAGGATTTTCAATATCTTCCATATTCTTTTGTAAAATTGAGTTATTCAGTTTTCTTGCTAACTTAAATCTAAAACGAACTACTTCATAAGATAGCTTTGAAAATAAAATACTAGACATAATTTTAGAAAATATAATTATTAAAAACAAAAAAAGTATAATAAAGATAAATTTATTATAACTATATATTTTATTTTCGACTAAAGAAAAAATATATCCAAAATAATAAGCATCTAAAAAATATGTAATTATAAAAACAATATTATAAATCAAAATTTTAAAAATATTTTTTCTAATAAGAGGTAATACTAAATTTTTCATAAATTTCTCCAAATAAATTACTACCTTGATTATATTAAAAAATCTCATTATAGTCAATAAAAAAATAGCACTCTCGTGCTATTTTATAAATAATCATATAATATTGTTATTGATGTTTTTAAATTTTCATCATAGTTTTTAATCAGTTCTTCTATCTCGTATTTTAATATATTTTCATCAAATGTTTTACTTAATTTATTTCCGTACAATGCTACTTGCATTCCTACAAAATATTCCTCTCCTTCTTTGTAGATTGCGAAGTCGTGAATTGATTTTATATATTCAAACTGATTTTTCCAGTTTTCAGTAATTTCTTTTAATTCAATTTCTCTTTCCGTAAAGTTTCCACCAACAGGTTCAACATGTATAACTAGTACAATTTCATATTTATCATAGATTTCTTTTTCAATAAGGCTCATAAGATTATGTGCTTTTATTAGACTCATTTCACAATCAACTTCAACGTCAACAGTACCAATAGTTTTTAAATGTCCATATTTATGAAAAGTATAATTATGAATTCCTAATATTTCATTGTGATTTTCAATGTCCGTCAAAACTGATTTGATAAGCTCTATATCAGGAGTTTCTCCTATAAGTTGGCTTATTGTTTCTCTTGCTAATGAAAATCCTGAAAATAGGATAAATGCTGAAACCACAAGTCCTACAACTCCATCTACTGGAAATGTTGTATAATCAGAAACAATCATAGCAATTAATACAACTGATGTTGTAAAAACATCGCTTAGACAGTCAATAGATGTAGCCTTTAAAATGCTTGAATCTATTGCTTTTGAAAGTTTTCTGTTGAAGAAACTCATCCAAAGTTTAACTACTATTGAAATCACTAAAAATATAATTCCAATTCTTCCCATTAGTATTTTTTCAGGATTGATTATTCTCTCTACTGATGTTTTGGTAAATTGGACACCAACTACCATTACCATCATAGATATTATTAAAGTTGTTATATACTCAACTCTACCATGTCCATAAGGATGATCTTTATCCGGTGGAGCAGAAGAAAATTTAAAGCCTAAAACTGTTGCAAATGAGTAAATAGCATCTGAAAAATTATTTACTGCATCTGCTGTTATTGAGACTGAATTCGCCAATATACCTATTAAAAATTTTGATATTCCTAAAGTAACATTTAAAAAAGTTCCTATCAAACCTGAAAAATAACCAACTTTTTTACGGTCATATTTATCTGTGTTTCCAATTTTCGAAATATTTAATATTTTTTTATATAACATAATTACTCCATAAATAGTATAATATTTCCACTTTCAAGTGTATTCTTTATATCAATAATTCTTTGATTTGAAGATCCTCTGAATTTTAAAGTTAAATCTTTTAATCTATAATCAAATCTTCCATCAACTAAGACATCACACTCTTTTAAGAGTTCGAATCTATCATCATCTTCCAGTATTTCTTCAAAAGTATATCCTGAATAAATCCAAATGCTTTTATTTACACTCTTTTTTATATCTCTAACAATCTCAAGAAGCTCTTTGGCATTTTGCATTGGCTCTCCACCAAGAAGTGTAAGACCTGATACATTTTCATCACGAAGATAGTCAATTACTTGATTAGTTGTATCTTTCGTCCAAATCTCTCCAAAATTAAAATCCATATATTTTCTATTAAAACAATCTTTACAATTATGTGTACAGCCAGTTACGAAAATACTAGTTCTGATACCAACACCATTTGCAACATCATAAGATCTTATCTGACCATATCTCATTTTAACCCCTCACTATATATGAAGAACTCTTGATTTTATTTCCTTAGTTCTACCTTCATTCCAGAAATTTTCTCCAAGATAACCGCAAGTTCTTCTAGTTACATTCATTTTTTGTTTATCTTTATTATGACATTGAGGACATTCCCATTCATTATAATCATTTACAATAATTTCGCCGTCGAATCCACATACATGACAATAATCTGATTTTGTATTAAATTCAGCATATTGAATATTATCGTAAATAAATCTAATCATTTGTTCAACAGCTTCAACATTATGATTCATATTAGGAATTTCTGCATAAGAAATACAACCACCAGTTGATAATTTTTGGAACTCTTCTTCAAATCTAAATTTATCAAAAACAGAAATGTCTTCTCTAACATCAACATGGTAACTATTTGTATAATATCCCTTATCTGTTATATCCTTAATTTCTCCATATTTTTTCTTATCAATAGAACAGAATCTATGAGTTAAACTTTCAGCAGGAGTTCCATATAATGAGAATGACATTCCAGTTTCTTCACTCCAACTGTCAGCAGCTTCTTTAATTCTATTCATAACTTTAAGAGCAAATTCTTTTCCCTCTTCAGTTGTATGACTAACACCTTTTACGCACATTGTGGCTTCATACAATCCGATATATCCTACAGAAAGTGTTGAATATCCATTTTCAAGATATTTTTTAATACTTTCACCCTTTTTAAGTCTTGCAATTGCTCCATATTGCCAGTGAATAGGAGAATTGTCACTCTTTACATTTTGAAGAAGTGAATTTCTAAATAAAAGTGCCTTTTTTACTGTTTCAAGTCTTTTATCCAACATTTCAAAGAATCCTTCTTCATTTCCTGTATTTAAAATTCCTATTTGAGGTAAATTCAAACTTACAACACCTTGATTAAATCTCCCTTCAAATTTATAATTTCCATTTTCGTCTTTATAAGTAGCTAGGAAAGATCTACAACCCATAGGTCCGAATACATTACCTTCATAATTTTCTCTAAGTTTTTTAGCAGAAATATAGTCAGGATACATTCTCTTTGCAGTACATTTTGCAGCAAGTTTAGTTAAGTAGTAATATTTACTATCTTCTCTTACATTGTTTTCGTCTAAAACATAAATCAATTTAGGGAAAGCCGGTGTAATATAAACACCTTTTTCATTTTTAATTCCTTCTAATCTTTGCTTTATTATTTCTTCAACAATTTGAGCAACTTCAGCTTCATACTCAAAACCATCTTCAACATACATAAAAAGAGTAACGAATGGACTTTGACCATTTGTAGTCATCAAAGTATTTATTTGATATTGAATTGTTTGGATACCAGCTTCTAATTCTTTCTTAGTCATTGCTCTTGCAATATTTTCAACATCTTCTTCATCAGTTAAAATTTCTTTTGCAAGTTTTAAATGTTTTTCATAGCTCTTTCTTAGATATTTTCCTAAATGAGCAACATTTAAACTTTGACCACCAAATTGACCTGAAGCAACTTGAGCAATGATTTGAGTCATTACTGTACAAGCAACTTGGAAAGATTTTGGAGTTTCAACCATCTTACCATTAATAACTGTTCCATTATCAAGCATATCTCCAATATTAACTAGACAACAGTTAAACATTGGTTGAATTAAATAGTCCATATCGTGAAGATGTATTGCTCCTTCATCATGTGCTTGAACAATATCAACTGGAATTAACATTCTTCTTGCGATATCTTTTGAAACTTCCCCAGCTATTAAATCTCTTTGAGTAGAAGCTAGAATTGCATTTTTATTTGAATTTT
>ERZ773267.1793-NODE-1793-length-11481-cov-3.255820_pt1 | contig 11481 bp, 10 predicted proteins | sample MGYA00511959_ERZ773267 | MGnify/ENA primary metagenome ERZ773267 (study PRJEB29015, sample SAMEA2738165) | human oral metagenome | biome: human oral; feature: human-associated habitat; material: saliva | place: China | collected 2240 ... | reverse complement strand
GCAGCTCGCCATGCTGCGCTCGACGCCGAACGTCAACGTCTTCCGTCCCGCCGATGCGATGGAGACGGCTGCCGCTTGGTACAGCGCAGTGACCAGCAAGGATGCGCCGACCATCCTCGCTCTCACGCGCCAAAACCTGCCACAGCTCGCAGGAAGCTCCAAGGACGCCCTGAAGGGCGGCTACATCATTTCTGAGGCCAAGGGCACGCCGCAGGGCATCCTCATCGCCACGGGCTCTGAAGTTTCCCTTGCCGTCGAGGCACAGGAGGAGCTGGCAAAAGACGGCATCGACGTGCGCGTCGTATCCATGCCGTCCGTCGACGTCTTCGAGCAGCAGCCTGCCGAGTACAAGGAAAGCGTGCTGCCAAAAGCTGTCCGCGCGCGAGTCGCCATCGAAGCAGCATCCGGCTTCGGCTGGGAGCGCTACACGGGACTCGACGGCGCGACCGTCACGATGCAGGGTTTCGGCGCCTCCGCTCCAGCCGATCTCCTCTTCCGGAAGTTCGGCTTCACGAAGGAAAACGTCGTGACGACGATGAAAAAAATCTTGGGAAGATGACATGAAAAAAGAGCCGTCCCCCACGAGGGGAGCGGCTCTTTTCCTTTTCCTGCAAAATCACTTGCCGACGAAATCCCATGCCTTCTTGACCTTCGCTGCCAGCCCTTCGATCTTCTTCGTAGCCACGCCGCAGACGGCGATGCGCACACCGCGCTTCAGAGGCACGGCGAATACGAGATCGTCGTGCAGCGCGTCCGCCACAGCCTGCGGATCCTCGGACGGCACAGCGAGGAAGAATCCCGCCTTGTACGGCAGCGCCTTGAGACCACATTCCTGCGCTTCCTTCATGAAAAGCGCACCGCGCGAACGCACGGTCTGATAGAGTGCGTCGCGCTCCTTCTCGTACTGCGCGAGAAGCGATGCATCCTGCTGGATCGCTGCCAGAAGCGCCATGGCGCCGCGGTTGATGTTCGACCACGTCGCACGATTCGAAAACTTGTTGACCTCCATGAATTCTTCGATGACGGCGCGGCTTGACGACAGGCCGACGATGGCGCCCGTGCGCTGTCCGTAGAACGTATACCCCTTGGACATGCTGAAGGCGAACATGACGAAGATATTTTCCGGGAGATTCGCGAACTTCTTCATGAAGGCTCGCGTCTCGTCTTTCGTGCCGCTGTACTCGATGTAGGCGATATCGACGAGGATGCTCAGCCGCTTCCCCTTCTTCGCATGGGCCTCGACAATCGCAAGAACCGCATCCCAATCCTCATTGGAAAGCGTATATCCCGTCGGATTGTGCGCAGGCGTATTGAGGATGATGAGCAGCGAATCCTGCTTTTCGAGAAGTTCCGCCGTCTTCGCCGCAAAAGCATCCGCATTGAAGGAAAGGGCTTCATCAAAAAGCTGGAACGTCGCCAAACGGCGCCCGATATTCTGGCAAAGCGCATTGTAAGGCCCCCAAAACCAATCGGAAGTGAGTACAGCGTCGCCGATCTCGGAGTAGTTCTCAATCGCATGGTGCACGGCGCCCGTGCCACCCGCCGTCGCAACAGCCTCGACGTAGCCTGCCGGGCGATGGCTGCCGAAAACGATGTCCTTCACGCTGTCGAGATACGCGGGCAGACCCGCGACCGGCGCATAGGCGATGATCTCAGGAATCGGCAGCTCGCGCAGCACCTTCTCGACCGTCGGCAGGCAGGCGAGTTTCTCGTCCTCGCCGAAAATCGCGCCCAACGTAGCGTTCGTGACCTTCTCCGCTCCATGCTCCTTCGCCGCTGCCGTCGCTGCGCCGCTCGCAGCAAAGATCACGTCGTGCAGAACTTTGTTTTCCGTATGCGATGCTGTCATCTTCGTACTCATTTTATGATGAAACCTCCTAATTGCTCTGGCCCCTGTCTATGCAATGGCAATCCCGCAAGTCAATCACGCGGGAAGAACTCATCGTGAATCGCATTCGCCGCTTCCTTGAGCTTGTCCTTCGCAATGAGACAGGAAATGCTGATCTCCGACGTGCTGATGATGTCGATGTTGATGTTCGCCTTATGAAGTGCGCCGAACATGCGCGCAGCTATGCCTGGATTGCCGAGCATACCGACGCCGACGATGGAAACCTTCGCCACGTTCTCCTCGACGAGGACCGACACGGCATTGAGCTTCTGCTTGACGTTCTCGACGATCTCGTGCGCTGTTTCAAGGTCATCCACGGCGACGGTGAAAACCATGTCCGTCACGTTGCGCTCGATGTTCCTCACGCTCTGCACGATCATGTCCACGCTCACATTGGCCTCAGCGAGTGCAGAAAAAAGAGAGTGCGCGACGCCCGGCTGATTCGGCACGCCCATGATGGCGAGTTTCGCCACCTTGTCATCATGCGCCAGACCCCTGATTTCAAAATCCTTCTCTTCCATTGTATAAGCCTCCCTGATCATCGTGCCATTCTTCTCGGTAAACGTCGAGCGCACATGGATGGGAATGCCGAAGTGCTTGCCCATTTCCACGGAACGCGGCTGCATGACGCCTGCGCCAAGACGCGCCATCTCCAGCATCTCGTCGTAAGTGATCTCCTGCATTTTGCGCGCACCTGCAACGAGACGCGGGTCAGCGGAATATATGCCGTCCACGTCGGTGAAAATCTCGCAGCTGTCCGCCTTCAGGGCGCCCGCAAGAGCCACGGCCGACGTGTCCGAGCCTCCGCGCCCGAGCGTCACAGGGTCACCCAGAGCGTCGGCTCCCTGGAAACCTGCGACAACGACAATGCTGCCGCCGTCGAGCGCTTCCCTGACGCGCTTCGGCTCTATGCCGACAATGCGTCCCTTCGTATGCACGGAATTCGTCTCCATGCCTACCATCGCGCCCGTCAACGACACCGCCTTGTGACCCATGGAGCAAAACGCCATCGCCAAAAGCGCGATGGAAACCTGTTCTCCCGTCGTCAACAACATGTCCATCTCACGCGCATAATGATACGGATTTTGGTCTATGCCGCGCGCCAGCTCGATGAGATCATCCGTCGTGTCCCCCATGGCGGAGACGACGACGACGACCTGGTCGTCCGGCTGCATCCCATCGAGGACACGCTGCGCCACCGCTTTGATTTTCTCCGTAGTGGCAACCGAACTGCCGCCAAATTTCTTCACGATCAGAGCCATAACTTCCTCCTACATTGCCCACAGCCAAAAAAATCGTGCGAGCAAAAAAGTCCTTTGAGAGTGGTCATTCGTTACAAAATTCCCAAAAACACGACTGACCGCCTTATATTATACAAGAATTTCATGTCCACGTCTATAAGAAACAAAAAAATACAGAGCAGGCACATGGACAGCGATTCTCCTTCGTGCTATAGTACGAAAAAGGACGTGATTGCATGGGAGAAACGCGACGAACTGTGCCGGAAGGCATCGACGCCATAAGTCTTCGTGAATTTCTGCAAAAAGAATGCGGTTTTTCCACTACGCTCTGGAAAAAGCTGCGGCGCTCGGGCTCGTTCTCCCTGAACGGACAGCCCACCAATGACGCGCGCGCCCGTGTCAAGAGAGGCGACGAACTTTGCTGGCAGCTGGAAGAAGAGAGCCGCCTCGCGCCCGAGGACATCCCTCTCGACATCCGTTACGAGGACGACGCTCTCCTCATCGTCAACAAGCCTGCGGGCATGCTCGTTCATCCGACGGGCGGCGAGCACAGCCAGACCCTCGCCAACGCCGTGCTCTTCCACTACGAAACGTGCGGCGAAAAACACGCCTTCCATCCCGTGCACCGCCTCGACCGACAAACGAGCGGCCTCTTGCTCATCGCCAAGGAGCCGCACATGCAGCACCTGCTCTCCGCGCACGGCACGATGGGCATGGAGCGCATCTACCTCGCCGCGATCGAAGGGGCGCTGCCTGAGCCTTGCGGCACAATCGATCTTCCCATCGCACGTCGCCCCGGCAGCATCATCGAACGCATGGTCTCCCCCTCCGGCCAAGCCGCCGTCACGCACTACGCGACACTCTTCGCGGCGGACGGCCGTTCCCTTCTCGCGTTGCGACTTTCCACCGGGCGCACGCATCAGATTCGCGTCCACCTCGCGCACCTGGGCTTCCCGCTTCTCGGCGACGATCTTTACGGCGCCAGGACGGAGCACATCCGCCGCCAAGCGCTGCACGCCCATCTGCTGCACCTTCGCCACCCGCTCGACGGCAAGACGCTCACCATCGAAGCGCCCCTTCCACCGGACATGGCCGCCCTTTTCCCCAAGCTTCCTACAAATTTTCTCTTTTCACAAAAGGTTCATGACGCTCTCATTAAATTATGATATAATGGTCTTGTCAATGAATATCATCTATTCCTAGGAGGTTGAGATTATGCCACTCATCGGAACAAAAGAAATGTTCAAGAAAGCCCACGAAGGCGGCTACGCTATCGGCGCTTTCAACGTCAACAACATGGAGATTGTCCAGGGCATCACCGAAGCGGCGGCTGCGCTGAAGTCTCCCATCATCCTGCAGGCTTCCGCTGGTGCAAGAAAGTATGCGAAACCTGCCTACCTCAAGCACCTCGTGCAGGCAGCGCTCGAATGCGAGGATCTGCCCATCGCCCTGCATCTCGACCATGGTCCGGACTTCGAGACCTGCAAATCCTGCATTGACGACGGCTTCACCTCCGTCATGATCGACGGCTCGCACCTGAGCTTCAAAGAGAACATCGAGCTCACGAAGCGCGTCGTCGAGTATGCTCATGCAAAAGGCGTCGTCGTCGAAGGAGAGCTCGGCCAGCTCGCGGGCATCGAGGACGACGTGAAGGTCGCCGCTGAAGACGCGCACTACACGCGCCCGGAAGAGGTCGAAGAATTCGTCACGAGCACGGGCGTCGACTCTCTCGCCATCGCCATCGGCACGAGCCACGGCGCTTTCAAGTTCAAGCCTGAGCAGTGCACGAGAAACGCACAGGGCGTGCTCGTGCCGCCTGAGCTGCGCTTCGATATCCTCGCTGAGATCGAGAAGCGCCTGCCGGGCTTCCCCATCGTGCTGCACGGCGCTTCGTCCGTCATTCCCAAGTACGTCAAAATCATCAACGAGAACGGCGGCAACCTCGCCGACGCCATCGGCATCCCCGAAGATCAGCTCAGAAAGGCAGCGAAGTCGGCAGTCTGCAAGATCAACATCGACTCCGACCTGCGTCTCGCCATGACAGCGGGCATCCGTGAGCATTTCAAGCAGCATCCCGAGCACTTCGATCCGCGTCAATACATCGCGCCGGGCCGCGACTACATCCGCGAGCTCGTCGAGCACAAGATCAAGGAAGTCCTCGGCTCTGACGGCAAAGCCGCAGAAGTCATGGCTCTTCTGAAGTAAACTTTCAGGAAAACGTCCTTGCAACGTGAAAAGGCAAGACAGCACACCCATGCTGCCTTGCCTTTTCCTTTGCCCTTCCGTCTTGACAGAGGAAAACCCCTGCTATATGATAGGATATCGGAAGCCTTCGTTTTTTATTTCTTTTTCGGCTTGCGACGAACTCTAACATAAGGATGTGTTCCCCATGCATATCGCAAAGAAAAAAATTCTTGCCGTCATCTTTACCCTCTTCGCTCTGTTTCTTGCAGCGGCCTACTTATGTTCGACCAGCTTCCAAGGCGGCGTTCCCGTCCTCAACTACCATCAGATCAATGACCGTGACCACAACGCACTGACGTTGAGCACGGCTGAATTCGACGCACAGATGCACTACCTTGCCTCAAACGGTTATCACGCCATCACGACGAAAGAACTTGCCGACCACCTCGAAAACGGTGCGGCCTTGCCAGAAAAACCCATTCTCCTGACCTTCGACGACGGCTATATCGACAACTACGAAAACGCCTACCCCATCCTGCAGAAATATGGACTCAAAGGCTCGATCTTCATCATCACGGACTATCTCAACGTCTATCCGAACTACCTCACATGGGAAATCGCTCAGGAAATGCAAAACTCCGGCATCATCGACATTGAATGTCACACGATGACCCACGTCCCGCTCAGCGAGCTCGACTCCGCAGAAGATTTGCAGCACGAGGCTGTCGATTCAAAGCAAGCGATCGAAACGCACCTGCAAAAAGAGGTCACATCCATCGCTTACCCTTGCGGCGCCTACAATGACGAAGTGCAGCGCATCGTGCAGGAGGCAGGATACCGCACGGCGTTCACCGTCAACTATGGGCTCGACTACCCTGGCGATGATCGTTACGCACTCAATCGCATACCGATCTTCGGTTCTGGCTCTCACTCCTTCCTGCGGTTCAAGTTGCGCCTCATCTTCACGCCGTTCTTTTCCCGACTGCAGAGCATGCGCACCGCTCTTCTGCATGACGGGCACGACACCTGCGCGCGCCTGATCCCTGTACCATGACTTCTCGTCGCAAAAAACGCCCCCTTCACGGGGGCGTTGACAGTTCAACGGAGGCAAACCATGCACCAATACTTGTTCTTCATCGGTGATTTCCCCGTGCGCGCCTACGGCCTGATCTTGAGCCTCAGCATCATCTTGGCGACGGGCGTCGCCTACTTCCTTGCCAAGCAGGACGGACGCTACCACAGTCACATCGTCGACATGGGCATCTACTGCGGCATTGCAGGACTCCTCGGCGCACGTCTCTGGGATGTCTTCTTCTTCGATTGGGACTACTACCAGAACCATCTGATGGAACTCCTGAACGTCTGGCAAGGCGGCATGGCAATCCAAGGCGGCGTGCTGCTCGGCGCCATCGTCGGCATTATCTACACGCGCCGCCATGCGATCGACACTTGGGCGCTCGCGGACATCGTGGCGCCCGCCATCATCCTGGGGCAGGCAATCGGCCGCTCGGCGAACCTACTGAACGGCGACGCCTTCGGTGCGCCTACGGGATCATCGTTCGGCATCCTCTATCCCGAAACGACACTCGCTTTCCACACGTATGGCAATCAGCCGCTCTGGCCTGCGGAAATCTGGGAATGCCAACTCGACATCGTCATCTTCGCTCTGCTCCTCATCTTCCGCTCCACGAACCATGCAAAGGGGCAGGCATTCGCCCTCTACGTCATGCTCTACTCCGCTGTGCGCTTCTCTCTCGAATACTTGCGCGGCGACTACAACGAGCTTGTGCTCGGCCTATTCAAGTCCGCGCAGATGACGAGCCTCGTCGCCTTCACCATCGCCCTCTTCTTCTTCCTCTGGCTCGGACTCAGAAAACACGCACCGGATCTGCCGAAAAAGAAAAATCGCAGGCGAACCACACGAACATGAGCAGACAAACATAGGAAAAAGGAGATGCCGCTATGCAAAAGGTGAACCATACGCTTCACATCGGCTGCCACCTGTCGTCCGCCGGCGGCTTCCTCGCCATGGGCAAGGCCGCAGTGAAGCTTGACGCCGATGTATTCGCCTTCTTCACGCGCAACCCGCGCGGCGGCAGGGCGAAGCCGCTCGATTTGGACGACGTGCGCGCCTTCTCTTCCTACCGCGAAGAGCACGGCATCGGCACGCTCGTCGCCCACGCTCCCTATACGATGAATGCCTGCGCTGCCAAAGAAGGCCTGCGCGCCTTCGCGCGAGAGGCGATGGCAGACGACCTCGCGCGCTTGGAAAACATCCCGAACACGCTCTACAACTTCCATCCCGGCAGTCACGTGCAGCAAGGTACAGAAAAAGGCATCGAATTGATCGCCGAACTTCTGAACGAAGTGCTGTCTCCTTCACAAAAGACGTTGGTTCTCTTGGAAACCATGGCGGGCAAAGGCACGGAGATCGGACGCAGCTTCGAAGAGCTCGCCGCCATCATCGACCGCGTGAACTGCAAGGAAAAGCTCGGCGTCTGTCTCGATACCTGCCACATCTGGGATGCCGGCTACGACATCGTCGATGACCTCGACGGCGTCCTTGACAAGTTCGATCGCGTGATCGGGCTGTCCCACCTCCATGCCATCCACCTCAACGACAGTCTCAACGTGCGCGCCGCCCGCAAAGACCGCCATGCGCGCATCGGCGAAGGGGAACTCGGACTCCAGGCTCTGACGCGCGTCATCCGCCATCCAAAGCTCCGTCATCTGCCCTTCATTTTGGAAACGCCGAACGACGACGCCGGCTATGCAAGGGAGATCGCCATGCTCCGAGAATGCGCCGACTAGCTCCGCACACATCCCACTTCTTTGATCTTCCTTCGATCCACGAACGCCGAGAAGATCGAGGCACGCAGCCTTGCACGAAGAAATGAAAAGTTGCCGCAGAATGGATGCCCTCCTCCATTCTGCGACAATCTTTTTTCAGAGTCTTATACATATCCGTGCATAGGAACCTGCCTACGACTCTGCATGCAGCGTTTCATTCTGGCTTCCCATACGATAGCCTCGAAGGTCGAGCGTCACATAGGTGAAGCCTGCCATGCGCACGGCCTCTTCCAACTCTTCTCGGTGCTGCCAGAAGCGCTCGAACTCAACAGGCTCGATCTCGATGCGCGCGAGCCTGCCATGATGGCGGACACGGAGCTGGCCCCGGATATGGCGGCGCAGCGCTGTCTCGGCAGCTTCCACAGCAGACAGCCGCTCCTTCGTCAGCTCGACGCCGTACTCGATGCGTGAAGCAAGACAGGCAGCGCTGGGCTTCGACCACACAGGGATGCCCCACGCTCTCGCCGCCTCGCGTATGTCGCGCTTCGTCCATTGCGCTTCCTTCAAAGGTGAGACGACGAAGGGCGCAAGCTCTTCAATCGCTTGAAGCCCTGGGCGATAGTCGAGCGCATCATCGACATTCGTACCGTCGAGAACGTGCCGATATCCCCGCTCTTTCGCCCAAGCCACCAAGAGTTCGAAACGCCGCTTCTTGCAATAGTAGCAACGGCGTTCATCGTTCCGTGCAACATCAGGCGAAGCGAGATCAGCGGCAGGAAGAAGCGTCAACGCGACGCCAGCGAGAGACGCGCAGCATTTCGCATCCTCCATTTCCTCATGCGCAAGAAGCTCGGATGTGGCAGTGACAGCAGCGACGTTCGCCGCGCCGAGCGCACGCTGGGCTGCCATGAGAAGCACCGCACTGTCTACGCCGCCCGACAAGGCGACAACGACAGAGCCGTAGGCGCGAAGGCGTGCGAAGAGCCTCTCTTCTTTTTCTTTGTCCATCACTCGCCAAGCCGCTCACGCAGATCGTCGAGCGCCTCCTGGCGCACGCGCTTCAAGGGGATGCCTTCGCGCACGGCGATTTCACGGCAGTCGTCGTACTCAGGCGAGAGCGAGACGATCTTGCCGCCGTAGGCGCTGACCTTGCAGCGCACCTTGCCATGCGGCGTATCGACAAGCGCCGTATGCCGCGTGGCCTCGATCCGCTCATCGACGTGCAGCACGCGCATGCCGATGCTCGTCGTCTCAGAAAAGATTGCAAAGATACACTGCTCCTTGTTGTCCTCTGCGACCAGAACGGAAAGCATCTGCGCGGGGCGGTTCTTCTTCATGCCGATCGGCGTCGTCCAGACATCGAGGGCGCCGAGTGCGAAAAGACGTTCGCTCACATAGCCGAAGAGCTGCGCATCCATATCGTCGATATTCGTCTCGATGAGCGAGAGATCGCGCTTGCCGTTCCCCTTGTACTCTCCGATGTAGATCCGCACGACATTCGGCAGATCGAGTTCCCATGTGCCTGCCCCATAAGCAATGCACTCTGTCAGAAGGTCTGCGGGCACATGGCCGGAGAATTCTGCGAGCGCAGCGAGAACAGCAGCTCCCGTCGGCGTCGTCAGCTCCTTCGCCGCGCCTTGATGGTACGTCGGAAAAAGGCGCAGAAGTTCCGCCGTCGCAGGCGCAGGCACCATCATGAGACCATGCTGCGTATCTACCGTGCCGCTTCCCGTATTTACGCTTGATGCAAAGACTTTCTCGATTTCCAAATAATCGAGGCAGATCGCCGCACCCACGATGTCGACGATGGAATCGACCGCGCCGACCTCGTGGAAATGCACCTCCTCGGGCACCATGCCGTGCACCTTTCCTTCCGCTTGTGCGAGCGCATGGAAGATCTTGAGGCTCGTCGCCTTAACCTCTGCGGAAAGAGACGAACGTTCCAGGATGTCGCGCACATCACGCATCGTGCGATGGGGATGCCCCCCATCATGCACATGGTCGTGATCGTGTTCGTTCCCTTCGCCCAAAAGCTCGACATCGACATAGGTTGCGGCGATGCCGTTTTTCTTTACGGCGCTGACCTTCAGGCGAAACTCGTCCGCCATCGGCAGACGGCGAAGCTCCGACTCCAACACCTCCACGGGCATGCCCGCTGCAAGGAACGCACCGAGCAGCATGTTGCCGCTGAGACCTGAAAAACAATCCAAATATATGGCTCTCATCATTTCACCTCTTCATTGATGCGGCTCGCCATCGCGCCCGCCCCGAAGCCATTGTCGATGTTCACGACGGCGACGCCCGTCGCGCACGAATTGAGCATGGAAAGAAGCGCTGTCAAGCCATGGAACGACGCACCGTAGCCCACGCTCGTCGGCACGGCGATGACAGGGCGCGCAACGAGGCCGCCGACGACGCTCGCCAGAGCGCCTTCCATGCCCGCGACGACGATGACGACGTTCGCCGCAAGAAGTTCTTCCTTATGCGCAAGCAGACGGTGGATGCCAGCGACGCCGACATCGTAGAGTGTCTTGACGTCATTTCCCATGAGCCGCGCCGTCAGCGCCGCCTCCTCAGCAACAGGTATGTCGCTCGTACCTGCCGTGACAACGAGGATACGGCGCGCCGCGTCCTCAACCGGCGGCTTGCGTTCGACGCAGAGAATGCGCGAAACCTCGTCATAGCGCACCTCGGGCAAAGCGGCGAGCACCGTCAGAGCCTTTTCGCGATCGACGCGCGTCGCCATGACGTTGCCCTCGCTCTCAGCGAGCAATGTTTTCAGAATCTCTACGATCTGTTCCGCCGTCTTGCCTGCACCGTAGATGACCTCGGCGAATCCTTGACGCCTCTCGCGCCCCGTATCGACGGCGGCAAAACCCAACTCCTTTTGATCCACACTGTTCACCTCCAGCGCGGCGGTTTCAAACGAAACCGCCGTCCAACTCGCTCAAGAAGCCTCACACCATGCACAGACAAAAGGCGCTGCCTTGCACAGCGCCTTTTGTTCGCCCGTTCAGCCCCTCGGTCCGTGGTTCAGATCATCCTTCGCCTGCTGCACGACCTGCAGCGCGTTGCCGAGGTTTCCAATCAAATGGTCGAAGACCTGGTTCGCATATTGATCGGCATCATCTCGAAGCTGCTTCGCATTCGCCATGGTTTTTTCCATGATCTCGCGCTCCTGCTCCTTCGTCTGCTGCATGATCGCCTTGGCCTTTTCCTCCGCCTGCATGACGATCTCATTCTTGTCGACGAGCTCCGCCGCATACTTCTTCGCCTTTTCAATGAGAGCCGCCGCTTCGTCGTTCGCGCGGTCGAGGATGTCCTGGCGCTCCTGCATGACCTTCTCCGCCTTCTGCAGCTCCAAAGGAAGCTCACGGC
>ERZ773267.1788-NODE-1788-length-11491-cov-19.307712_pt1 | contig 11491 bp, 10 predicted proteins | sample MGYA00511959_ERZ773267 | MGnify/ENA primary metagenome ERZ773267 (study PRJEB29015, sample SAMEA2738165) | human oral metagenome | biome: human oral; feature: human-associated habitat; material: saliva | place: China | collected 2240 ... | reverse complement strand
GCTCTCCTTCACTACCATGGAAACTATTTATTATTGTTGGGTAGAATTTTGGCATAATGTTTTATTATTTTTCTATAACAGAAATAACTTCTATTCCATGTAAACTATTCGCATAACGTGATTTTACTTGATTACGTGCATCACACATATTAGAAGCAGTAACCATAGTTGTATTTACTCCATTTCGAGATGTTGATTTAGGATCAGATTTAATTCTAAATTTTACTTGAAAACGTTTTGACATATTACAAACTCCTATTTTAGTGATTATTACGTATTTTAATACTCAATTCTTCATAAGAACTTTCAACATTACTAATAATACGCATTGTTTCATCATATTGAGCTTTATCTTTTTCTGATCCTGAAATTTTCTCACCATAAACCTTTTCATAAGTTCCAATAACATCATCAATTACTTTATTAATTTGATTTTGTAGATCTGTAGATAAATTATCAAAAAAATAATCTAATTTACTATGTAAGTCTAGTCTTGCTTCCTTCAAAGCCTCAGCTTTACGTATTTCTGCTTCATTTTTAGCAGCATTTTCTGCTTCAATTTCCTTTTTACTCTTTCCATTCCCAAAGAATTTTGAAATCGTATATACAACACCAATAATCGGTGCAAGATATGGTGCCACAACTGATGCAGCTGATGCAACTGCACCACCTACAGAAGAAGATAGAATTGCACCGCCTACTGTTGTTTTAGCTAAAGATGATAATAAACCTTTTCCAGCCTCAATAATACCAATAGACGCAAAATCACCAAGCCCCATTCCTTCAACAATAATAGGTATTATGGACTTATTATTCTTATAGGCCTCTAGTAATTTTTGGCTGGTAGATAAAATATCTTTCATTTTATCTATTACATTATTATCATAATAAAATTCTGCTTTGTTTGAAGAGTTATCATCAGTAGTCATATTGATAGAAATTGATTGTCTCTCATTCTCATAGTTTTTTATTTTAGACTCTAATTCCTTACTCACATTAGTAATATCATCAAAAATATTTTCATTAGCAGATTCAATAATATTTTCTAACTTTTTGATAATTACGTCATACAAATTTTCTATATGTTTTTGAATAATATTATCAGGAGTATCTTTTGGAGTTTCACTCAACACATTTGACCAAACATCAGATTCTACAACTGGCAATAATTTTGAAACTTTTAGATTAATAAAATCACTAATTTCTGATTTCATATTTCTTTTAATCATTCTAATATTATCTAATAAATTATTAAGCGCATCTAACTCAAGATTATTACTATCATTTGATAAATAAGATTTTAAAGTCTCTATATCGTTTAATATTTCTACTATTGCATTATTAATAATAATATAATCATCTGTCAATTTTAATTCTGATAATAATATATTTTTCAACTCTTGAATATTACTTTTTTCAACAAGTTTTTCTTTATTTTCTAAACGGCCTTTATTCGCCCGCTTTGCATTTACAATAGTTATAACAAAATCATCACGTTGTAGTCCGACAGCTTGCAGATTATCTTTAACCTTGCTTTCAATAATTTGAAGTTCTAAATCGTTAGTATATAAATCACCATTTTTATCATTTAAAATAATAATAACTTTTTTACCTAAGCTTACGATTTCTTTTAATCGATCGTAATTATCTTTTTTCTCAGTTGAACCGGTTGTGCTCATTACAAACAAAACAATATCTGCTTTTTTTAAGTTTTCTTCTGTAATTTTTTCATGATCCATTGGTGCACCAACACCAGGAGTGTCTGCAAGTGTATACCCATTCCACTCAAACTCTTGTACAACTGCTGTTTCAGGCTTATCATTTACTTTTGCTTCATCACTACCTAATAACTCATTAATAATACTACTTTTACCAGCATTATATATTCCATACACCATTATATATGGTTTAATATTCTTTAATTTATGATTATAAATTTCTTCAATGTTATTAATAATGTGACTTAATTTAGGATTATCATCACTATATGGTTTTAAAATATTAAGTAATGTGTTTTTGTTTCTATCTAACACAGATTTATAATCTAATAAAATTGAGTTTTCCATAAAATCCCCCTATTTTTCAGAATATACAAGTAAATATTTACTAGATAGTAAATTAACAGCATCTATAATTGTGCCAACAAAATCAAATGATTTCTCATGATATTTTGGCGCCAAAAATTTTGCAATTTCAGTTATAGATAATTTCCCCAAAGAGTATATTAAAACATCAAACTCCAAATTAGTTAATTTATGATCTAATATAACTTTGTTAGTATTATTTATTTTTAAAAACTTCGCTAAAGGCACTGTTCTCATTGGATGAACATATAAATTGCTTCGACTAACATTTTTTAATTCTATACATTCTTTACTAGCTATCATAGAATAATAATTTAACATATGTGGTAATTCATTTAATGCATATAACCACCTACTCACAAACTTTTTATTCTTTCGTCTCAACCATGAAATTATATGTTTAGAGTTAACTTGACCATCTAATAACAAATATTTCATATAATGTCGTAACTCTTCTTCCATATTTTGCATCATTTCAATTAATTCCAATTGATTTAACTGTGAAGTTTTAATCTGTGGAAAATCTCCACTAGATGTTATAAAATCATAGTCTAAAATAGTTAATCCATATTTATCCGGATAATTTGTAATAGAGGTTTCTGGTAATGGCCAATAAAACACTGTACCAATCTCCATTACTCCAGGGGCTATATTTAATAATTCTTTAGCAAAATCAATATTATCCAGATAAACTTCAGGAGTAAAATGAGCACCAGCTAGAATGATATTACTATATATCTCCTCTATACCACTTTCATAGCAAAGCCTAACAACTGACTTAATTTCATCTAATGTTGATCCTTTTCTATATGCATCTAAAACCTCTTGTGTTCCTGCCTCAATACCAAGCTGAATACGTTGTCCTCCAGCTTTAGCAATATAACTGATCATTTCAGGATTTATAAATAAAGTATGCACATGACCTTCACAGAACCATTTAAAAGGCTTTATTTTTTGTAACTGCTCCAATCCTTCACATAGTTTTTTGACACGTTCAGGAATTAATGTGAAAGTATCATCAGTAAATAAGATATGTAAATTCTTTATATATTCATGTGTTTCAATATAAAGTTTGATTTCCTCAATAACATTTTCAACTGATCTAAATCGAACTTTTCGTGTATGGTGTCCCTCATGACAAAAACTACAATGAAATGGACAGCCTCGACCAGTCATTATACTTAACTCAGTATAGTCTTGTTTGGGTACCAAATAGCATTCATCATTAATAAAAGGTAATGCATCAAGGTTTTCTAATAAATCTTGCTCCTCATGAGTAATTAAGTCATCGTTTTTTAAATATGATATCCCTTTAATATCATCAATTACACCAATATCCTCGATATAATAGTTGGCTAAATCTAATACTGTTATTTCACCCTCATATCTAACAACAGCATCACATTTAGAATTGACATAGAAATCTTTTTTTAAACTCGTAGATTGTGGGCCTCCAACAATTACAGGAATCTGATAAGTATCTTTGATATAACTGGATAAAAATATTACCTCTGTCACATTTTCATAGTCACAATATAATCCAATCATTTTTATATTATGACTTTGACAAGCTTCATCAATTAATCGTAAGCCTGCTGATAATTGACCTGCATAACTCTGTGCTCTATATCCATTTTCATTTAAGAATGCAGCCAATGCAAATATGCCTAAAAAGCCTCCAAATTGAGGAGAAGCATTTAAATATCGTCTATGAAGATTAAAAAATAATATATCGTTATCTCTCATTATGTAATTCCTTAATTAATTTATTCTTTTCTTCTATCAACAATCGATAACGCATTTTACGATTTACCAATGACCTTTTTAATTCATTTAATCCTTCAGTCATAAAATAATATAAGAGCTCTTTATAACTTTCACAATAATAATACTTACTATTTATATCACCATTAGAAGATAATGCATCAACAGTACACCCTCCATGACAGTATTCCCAAAAAGCACAATTTTTACAATAATTTTCTTGTAAAAAAGCTTGCCGTGCTCTTATTCTTTTACTAACTTCTGAATCATATAGTGATATCATATCTTGATTCAATATACTTCCATAAATATAGTCTTTATTTTCATTAGTCATACGGCCACAAAATCCAACGTCACCATTAGGATATAAAGTAACAATATTTTGAGTGCAAGTACCATTATATGAGCATTCACCTGTACTTTTGTTAGTTAATAATTTTGTAAAAATACTCGATATTGGTTGTACTGTAATAGACATGTCACTAGTTAAAAGCTTCATAAATATGAATTTTAAAGTAGTAACGTAACTATCATAAATATTACGAGCCAAAGTAATTTGATTTGTCGCTTTACCAATTGGTACAACTGGTTGTATTTTAAGATTTAACTTTAGCTTTTCTAATGTATTCCAAAATTTATCTAAGTTAATATCAGTAGAATTTAAAACCATTAACAAGGAAGGATGTAATTCTTGCCTCTTTAATAATTCAATATTATTTATAATAGAATCATAAGTTCCTTCTCCATCTTGTGAAATTCTATATTGATCATGTAACTCTTTATACCCATCCAAAGAAATCCCTATACTAAAATTATGTTCTTTAAATATCCGAACCCAGTCATTATCTATTAACGTCGCATTTGTTTGAATAGAGTAAGTAAGTGTATAATCTGAAAGAATTCTATTAGTATATTCAATGGCCTCCATTATCCATTTTTTACCAATTACTAATGGTTCCCCTCCATGCCATATGATATCAACATTCTTATGTCCCACATACATCAGTAATTTAGGGATTTCATCTATAAATCTTTTATATATTTCTATATCAAGATTTACTAATTTTCTTGAACCTTCACTACAATACGTACAGCTTAGATTACAGGCAGAGGTAACCTTAATGATAAATTGCATTTAAGCATCCTCATATTTTAATAATTGTAACTCCTTGATTACAGTTTCTATTTGGCAAATCATTTTATCAATATATTTTTCCTGTGGTAGAAAATAACTATTCTGAATATTCTCTAATGCCAAACTAACTTCATCATTAATAATAGTTCTACTTTGCACTAAAAGCGAATCTAATACTTCATGAATATTAGTACCAACATCAATTTTTAATATATTAGTTTTAGTAATAGGGCGACTTTTATAATATGTCTTTCCAAAAAATGATTTAATATGCTCAATGATTCCATTAGGATCTCGTTCTACCACCTCATGTTCTATATACTTATGTTCTACTTCTTCATAATTTTTTGTTAGACTTTGAATATTTACAAAATTTGATAATACCTGTTTAGATGTACTACTATATCCCTCAATTATATATGTTATCTCTTTATTAATTCCACGATTAATACCATCTTCAATAATTTGATTAATCTCAGCATTCATTTTATCAGACTCAATAGGAATTTTAGTTTTTTCTACTTTAGCATTCCATTTATATAATGTGCTTCTCAATTCTTGTTGAATATCTTGAATTATTAATCTAACAACTCGATTTTTCTTGCTTTCTATTTTGCGTTTATATTCATCTATCGGCTGTTTCAAATCATTATAACTGCTAACTAAATCTAATAAGCCTTCAAATTTATTATCAATTTTATCACCATTAATCAATTTATCTATAAAGCTATTTAAAGTTCTCTTAGGCCGTTTTGTTTTAAGATTTATAGTTTCTTTTGAAACCTTTTCACCTAAGATTTTCATTAGTAAATCTAAATTACTATCGTTAAAAATTTTTTCATTATTTTCTTTAATAGCATTTTTAGCTAATAATGTTGATATACTAATTGCTCTAAATGACTCTGCATCTAAATTAGGATATAACTCTGATAAACGTTTAACAATATCATCTTCTTGTAATTTACGGCGTGCATCATCTTTTGCTACTACTGCAGTAATTAATTCACCATCATCATCTATATCGTTTTCTACATCATCAGACCTGGTTATAACAACCAAAGACTCTTGTCCTTCTCTAGATAACTTCTCCATATACTTCATATCTTCCAAAAGTCCTGGTTCAGAAGAATTTAATAGAAAAATACACAAATCAGCATATGGAATATATTCATTTACCATATTTTCCATATTTAGTGTATCTCCCTCTTTTTCGAGCGCTCCAGTTCCAGGTGAATCTACCCATCTCAACCCAGACAATGTAAAATATTGAATTGCTCCAGTTGTATCAACCGATCCTTCAGTAAACCAAGTTCTCCCATTATCATCCGTACTTAATCCACCTGTTTTTCGACCACTCTCTTCACTTACAAATAAAGGTTTCTCCCGATTCAAATATTCTGTCTTGATATCTGAATCTACAAAATATTTCCCAGCAAAAAAATTACCTAATGAGCTTTTTCCTGATTTAACAGCACCAAAAACCATAACAACAAGATATTTTTCATGTTTCTTAATAAATTGAACACCTTTTAAATTTGATTGTAAGGCATCATTCCACTTCCGAATTGCTGTATTAAAATCATTAATCACTTCAGCTACAGCATAATCAACTTGATTTGATTTTTTTTGTATTGAGTTTTGATTCAATACATTGGATTGAATAGGTATGCCTAATAATAATTTATTTATTTTATTCCGTCTCTCATCAATAGACTGTGAAAATCCAGATAGATTTGTTTGTATTAAATCAATTTTTCTAAAAAATTCATCTACGTTAGTTTTTATATATTCGTTTTCCATACTATATCCTTTTACTTATTAATAATATTTTTTTTTGTCATCAATTGAATTTTATTAATTTTTTTTAGTGCAATATTGATTTCTTCCAATGCTTTACGATCTTCACTTAAACTTTGTATCAACTTCTTTTCTATTTCTTTTTTTAAACAATTTTGTTCAGTTTTACTATTTATAAAATAGTCACGTTCATTAACTTCTATATTAATCTCAAGTGAATCTAATTCACTTCTTATAGTTTCATAAGTTTCATTACATTCATTTTCTAATTCCGATTTTAATTTTAACAATTCATTTTCTTTAGCCTTTAAAGATGCTTGTTGTCTTTTACGCTCTCTTTCAGCATAATCAGCATAATAATCGCTATAATCACTATAATCGCTATAATCACTATGGGCTATTACTCCTACAACTCCACCAATAACTAATGCACCAGCTGCAATAAACATATGATTCCTCCGTACTACATATCATCTTTAATCAATTTAATTTGACTCTCACATATAGATATTTTTTTCATTATATTTTGAATCAAGTAAAAACGTGTCTCCAAAATAGAAAGTATTCGCTCTTTATACTGAATTATTTCTTTTTCCCTCTTCTCTAATAAATTATTAATGTTATTAGCTTTTAACTCTAATAATTTTTTATACTCTAAAGTTAATAAATCAATACGCTCAATTATTCGTTTATTTTTAATAATCTGATAATTAGTAATATACTGATCAATATAATTATGTAGCTCAACTACACCACTTAATTTAACCAGAGCATCCTTATTAGTCATTAATCCTTTTTTATATCTTGTATTAGATATCTCAAAAACTTTAAAATCCTCAATCCCAATTTCATTTTTTATATCAAATAGTATTTTAGATTTTATAGCCTCTATATCATCTTTAGAATGAACTAAATCTTTTCCAGTTAACACAAGAATGAATTTATTGGCTAATGAGTCCACATCATTAAAACAAGAAAGTATTGTCTTTAAATCATTAACTTCCTCTTTTCGAATATCACCAACAGATAAGTTATGGACAAAAAGAATCAAATTAGCTTTTTTATATGCTTTAATGGCCTCACGATCATCCTTATCATGAGCATTTAATCCTGGAGTATCAATAAAATAAATATTTTTTTCATATTCATACTCTTGATTTTTTACAGTTGTCCTTCTATCTTGTACTTCAAAAAAGTCATCCATTTTACCAGTCAAGGAATTCAGTAGACTACTCTTCCCATGATTCATACGACCTGCATTTACCAAGTAAAATTTATCACTATCAGAAACTATACTCTGTAATTTCTTCTCATATTCGTTTACTATAGTGTTAACCTTTTCATGTCCCATATTCTTGAAATCCTTATTGTTTATATCCTTACTAAATTTAAAATAAAATTTATCCAATATATCATATGAATTTATAACTTTCATTTGGCTTATTATCTTAAGTAGATTTATAAGTTCTATCATTTTATATACTTTACATTGATTTATTAAATCCATTGATATTATCATATTCAACACTTAATATTATTGACTATTATCAAGTCCCTCTAATAATCTAATAGTCATATCACTAAAATTATCTACGTCAGCAATCCATGGTTTTATATATTCAACCTCATTTTGTAATTTAAGAGCATTACCATATATATTCTTCTTTATATCTGATAAGTTATCTAAAAAATTTCCTGCAAGCAGCTTACTTTTTGTAACTACAAAATTAGATTTTTTTAAAATCGAATCATCTATATATTTGTTATATAAATACTCATGATATGAATTAAATTTATTTCTAATTTCTTCAACCTCTTGCTTTTTGGCAGACATCTTAGTTTTTAATATTAAAATCTCCTTGTCTTTAAAATCTTTTTGAAGATAAACTCTCGATGGGTAATGACTTAAAGCATCCTTACGCTTTTCATCTAGATTAATAAAACAGCTTGAAAAAGCTCCACTTCGTGATAAACATGGAAGAAAACCATTTCCGCCCATTTCTGGAGCTATATATTTACGATAAATATATTCAGATGGCCCATCAGAAATAGAGTCTATAAATAAATTTAACTCTTCTTCTTCTTGTTTTAAATGCTTATATTGACTATGCAAATTTTTAATCTCTTTTGTTATAAGAGTCTTATATTCTTCATACAACTTATCAGCATCAATTAGTTCGGAATCTAAATTTACAGTTTTATCCTGAAGGATTTTATTAAAAAGATGTATTGCTGTAGCTTGTATATTTCTTATCTTTTCAATAGTTTGTTTCGTTCTTAACGGTTTTAACTCTTCAATTTTACTAGTAATGTACTCCAATAATGTTGGAATACCACTATATGTAATTAATTTTTCTTTATTTTCAGATTTTCCCTTCATAAATGTTGTATTAGATACTTCAAATATAGGGAAGTTTTGTAATCCACAAAATTGTTTAATATCTTTTAGTAGCTTTAATTTAATAAGCTCTCTATCATTTTGATCTGTAACAGCATCTTTACCAGTAAGAACTAATATAAATCTATCACCAAATGCTTCACTATTATGAAAATCAGCAATGCGTTTTAAAGCTTCTAATTCCCCTTTATGAAAATCACCTACATTATAATTATGAACAAATAAAATAATATTAGAGGATTCATATGCAACATTTGCAATAGCATCATCATTTATATTGGCATCCAATCCAGGTGTATCAACTAGAAGAACGTCTTCAAATAATTCATATCTTGAATTAGTAGTTGTTTCGCGAATATCTTGAACGTTGAATATATCGTCACCAATCAGTGAGTTAAGTAAACTACTTTTACCATGATTCATCCGACCTGCAACAGCAATTTTAACGTATCGTTTATCATCTATAATTTGACTTAAACTTTTCTTATACTGATTCAAGATAATATCTAAATTACTTTCTAAAATAGCAATATCATTGGTGCTATCAATATTGTCAGGTATTTTATTTTTTTCTATTGATTTATAAGTCCCTATAGTCTTTTTAGCCATCCCTTTAACTCTCCATATAGTATACGTAGTTTTATAACCATATTTTACCAATAAGATATTATTATATATTTAAAACTTCATAAATTCTTCATAAAAAAATTCATCTTACTCTCATCCAGTTAAAGAAAGGCTACATATAATATGTAGCCTTTCCTTCCCCCTTCACCAATATTACTAATTAATTTTTATAATGTATCATAATATATTTCACAAGCATATTATTTAACTTTTTCTTTTTAAATATGAAGACAGTAAGTTATCAAATAATTTACAAAAAGTAAGATTAATATCTTCATCTGCTACAGTTTTGCTTTGCATAATATGCTCCTTATTTGATGCTGTATATACTATTTATCTAATTATAGTTTCATATAACATCCCATATTCTATTTTTAATGTATCTACATGTTTGCCTGTTATTTTCTTATTAATTGAATGAGCATAATACATAACATCACATTCATATGGACTACCAGGCAATATAGCAAGTAGTTCTTCTACAGGATTTAAATCATCTAAATACAAGTACTCCCATTCATCTTCTAAATCCACATAATATTCAAAGGAATGAGCATCACTATATTCAACTTTTTCTGGCAAGTTTCGATCTAACAATGTAAACACATTTGTGTATATTAGTTTTAAATCATCTGTAAATCTTCCTTTCATATAGAAATCATTAGTTAAAAAGGCTTTCATCATAAGTAATTCTTCACACCATGTTAAAAGTGATACTACTTCTACATCAAAGATATTAAGAATTCTTTGGTCATGTTCTTCTAATGCTTCTTCTAGATTACGTTTTACCTTTTCTTCAGCTTCATCTCTTGAACCACTTTCAGAAGGGATAAAAATTTTCATCAATGCAGCGCATTCGGATGCTTCTCGAATTGATTCAATAGAACGTAAGCGTAGTTCTTCGTTTATTACAGCTATAAAAGTATTTACATCTCCCCATATATCTATTACCCAATCCTTAAAATGTTCTTTGTCAGTAAAGGCTTCCTTTAATTCATCTCTATACTTCTTTAATCCTTTTACAGCCCATTCTGTATGTAATCGATCATAGCAATCACCAAAATCCTCATCTTCTCTTGGAACATCAAATTCTGCTTTTTCAATTTCTGCTTTAATGTCTTCTACTGTGATGATGTTTTCTTTTAAAGTTTTCATAGCTAATCTCCTATATAACACAACAAACAAAATAAATATGGTTCTGGATTACCTTTAGTATATCTAACCCTATACGTAATTTTTTACACACAAAAAACCGCCCAACCTAAGTTGAGCGGCTTTCACCATTCTATAAAGAATTATATATAGTTTACATAGTCCCAGTACTACCGATACCACCTGTACGTACGCCTGTTGCATCGTCGTCATTAGTAATAAGGTATTTAGAGAAAATGCCTTGTGCAACGCGTTCACCTTTTTCAAGGGTAACAGGTTCGTTGCCAAAGTTTAGGAGGGCGATCATGATATGACCTTCATTCTCCTCATTATTGTAGTAATCGCTGTCGATGATACCAGTACTATTCACAAGTGCTAGTTTGCGTTTGATAGCCATGCTAGAACGGATATGGATGGCAAGGTATTCGTCGTATGCCATGAAGGCCTTAAGGCCTGTCGGCACGAGAACTACTTGATTTGGTTCTAATGTAACAGCTTCAGCGCATTCAATATCATAGCCTGCGCTTTCTGTGG